>ERZ802827.275-NODE-275-length-27532-cov-14.0143_pt1 | contig 27532 bp, 28 predicted proteins | sample MGYA00345652_ERZ802827 | MGnify/ENA primary metagenome ERZ802827 (study PRJEB30503, sample SAMEA104212372) | marine metagenome | biome: Westerlies Biome; feature: [SRF] surface water layer (ENVO:00010504) within the epipelagic zone...; material: water... | reverse complement strand
CTTGTGTAGTCAAGTGACTTGGCGGGCGAAATAAGAATTTTCATCACTATTTTTTTTAAAAATACGATACTAAAATCAAGTTTTCAACTTACACCTATAAAACAAACTGATAACACTTTCAGGAATTACCCAAGTGCTGGTGTTGGGCATAGTTGCGCCATTTTTCAATAGCCCCGCTAAAATCATCAGGCAAAGGCGCTTCAAAAGACATCTTTTTCTTTGTTTCGGGATGCACAAATCCGAGCGTTTGGGCGTGTAGTGCTTGACGTGGCAACTGCTTAAAACTGTTGTCCACAAACTGCTTGTATTTGGTAAATGTGGTGCCCTTTAAAATTTTATCACCCCCATAGCGGGCATCATTAAACAAGGTATGCCCTATGTGCTTCATATGTGCTCTAATCTGGTGCGTACGCCCTGTTTCCAATACACACTTTATCAAAGTCACATATCCAAAACGCTCTACAACTTCATAATGGGTAATGGCAACCTTGCCCTGATCTCCATCTGGAAAAACGGTCATCAGTAACCTGTTTTTTGGGTCACGACCCAAATGGCCGTCTACCATTCCTTTTTCGTCTGCAACATCACCCCAAACAAGTGCCAAATACTGGCGCTCAGATGTTTTGTTGTGAAATTGCTGCGCCAAATGCGCCATGGCTTTATCTGTTTTAGCTACGACCAAAAGTCCAGAAGTGTCCTTATCAATACGGTGAACCAACCCCGGCCGATTATTGCTGTTTTTAGGGAGCTGGTCGAAATGATAAATAAGTCCGTTTATAAGCGTTCCCGTATAATTTCCGTGCCCTGGGTGCACCACAATGCCAGCAGCTTTATTGACCACCAAAAGGCTGTCATCTTCAAATACAATATCAAGTGGCATATCTTCTGGTACAAGTAAATCTTCATGTGGAGGATGTGCTAGAAAAACACGAACTACATCGCCGGCCTTTACGCGATAGTTAGACTTAACCGCTTGGTCATTTACGTGAATATAGCCAGCTGTTGCTGCTTGTTGGATTTTGTTACGCGTGGCGTTTTCGATGCGATTCATTAAAAACTTGTCTACCCGCAAGGGCTCTTGACCAGCATCTGCACCAAAGGAGTAGTGTTCGTGAAGTGCATCAAAATTGCTTTCTTGCTCCATAACTACTCTACTGGTTTCTTGCCATTACCCAATACCAAATCCACCCGCGATGTCTTGGGAAGCTTATCGCCAGGCGCAATAGGCATTTGGTTATAACGCAATTGTAAAACCATGTCTTTACCGATATTGTCCTGATATAAAATTTCACCTATTTCCAAACCCACTGCGCGAAGGGTTGACTCCGCAGAACGCCGTGTGATTTGAATAACATCAGGTAGAGTTACCTCGTTGTAGTTAGCTGGATTTAGTGTCAAATATATTTTTCTATTTTTCTTAACCAATTCGCCTGCAAGCGGAGTTTGCTCAATTACAGCAAAAGGGGCATATCCCGGGTTGAATCGAGCTGAATCAATAACTTCATAATTGAGGTCTTGGTCTTGCAAAAGCGCTTCTGCATTTGTAATGGTCATGGTATTTAGGTCAGGAACTTCAATAAAATTACCTTGCCGGGTATGCCAATTGAGTCCATAAAAAGTCAATAGCAACAGCGCTATAACAGCGATAAGCACCAAAAGTAAGTTCCAAAAAAAGGTCCTGCTGAATAAAAAACGTAAGAAGCGAAGCATAAGGTGTTTCAATGAAGTCCAAAAATAATGATATTTGCGGTATGAAAAAGCACATTGCTGTAGTAATGGGCGGAACCACATCCGAACATGCTATTTCGATTAAGAGTGGACAGGTTGTTATCGACAATATCCCACATGATATTTTTGATGTAAAACCCGTAGTTATAGCTGCTGAAAAGTGGACTGTTAACCATAAGGGCAACACACTAGCGCTAAATCAAACTGATTTTTCTTATCAATTTGAAGGAAAAAAATATGTTTTTGATGCCGTTTTTATTGCTGTTCACGGTGCGCCAGGCGAAAATGGCGTACTTCAAAAAATCTTAGACAGCGCAAAAGTGCCCTACACGGGCTGCGCTGCAGCGGTGTCTAAACTGACTTACAACAAGCACAAAACCCTAGAGAAACTTCGTCCTCACGGCATCGCCATGGCAAAAAACACCATTATTAATTCCAATTCGGATTGGGACAGCAAAACGCTAGCTACAAGCATTGGGCTGCCCTGCTTTGTAAAGGCTAACAAGGCCGGCAGCAGCTTTGGTGTTGTCAAAGTCAACAAGCTAGAAGAAATGTCAGCAGCCATTCGCACGGCACTGGACGAAGACGATGAAGTATTGATTGAAAGCTACTTATCGGGAACAGAAGTTTCCATAGGCGTAATTGAATATCAAGGAAACGTTCAGGTTTTGGCACCCACTGAAATTGTTACACATAGTGATTTCTTTGACTATGCCGCCAAATATGAGGGAAAATCTGAGGAAATAACACCAGCCAGACTGTCGCCTGTACAATTGCAGAACCTAAATACAGCGGCGCGAAAAGTATTCCATGTATTGGGCGTAAAAGGCATTAGCAGAAGTGATTTTATTTTTATGGGTGACACTCCTTATTTTCTAGAACTCAACAGCATTCCTGGACTAACCGCACAAAGTTTATTGCCCATGCAAGCCCAACACGCAGGTATCGCATTAGGAGATTTGATTGTGGACATGATCAACAGCTGTTTAAAAAACAATACCTTTGAAGCATGAGACGAGCACTATTTCCTGGCTCATTTGATCCTTTTACCATTGGGCACCTAGACATCGTTGAACGCGGTGTCAAGATTTTCGATGAAATCGTTATTGGAATTGGAAAAAACAGCGAGAAAAAATATATGTTTTCGCTAGAGGAGCGCCTTGCCTTTATCAATACCTGTTTTAAGCACGATTCACGCACAACCGTTGCTGCTTACGATGGACTGACAATTGATTTTTGTCGTAAAATTGATGCGGCATTTATTTTACGTGGTGTACGCAACAATGGTGACTTTGAATTTGAAAAAGCCATCGCTAGAACCAATAGGCATTTGTCTAATATTGAAACGGTTTTTCTGCTAACCTCCGCTGAAACATCATACATCAGCAGTAGTATTGTACGCGAACTTATTCGCAACAATGGCGATTACAGCACCTTTATTCCTTCCCAAATAAAACTTCCATAAGCTTCGATTTGTCGAACAAATACGCAATGTTTGGGTACGTTTTTTCGATTGCTTTGGCTGTTTTGTCTTTGTTTTTCCAGCTTGCCTTGGTAATATCCTCCTTGACTTCAGGAACTAAAGTACCCTTATAACTTGATTTCATAAAAAACCAATGCGATTCTTTAAGTTGATAACGGTTGTTGCGTTTAAATATATGATAGGTTATACCAGCAAGTTTGCCGACTTTAATTTTTTTAACCCCTGTTTCTTCTTTTACTTCACGCTTGGCAGCGTCCTGAAGGCTTTCACCCTTATCGACTTTTCCTTTGGGCAAGTCCCATCTTTTTTTGCGATAGATAAACAACAGTTTCCCGTTTTCATGCTGCACTACACCACCAGCAGCAATGGTAACGGGCAGCTTTTTTTTAAAGCCGCTTAAAAGTTTTTTGGGATTCTCGTGAACTAGATAAAGTCGTTTGATGCGCGTTGTACGCACGATGCGCAATATTTTTTTGAAAGGCGTGGATGTTAGGGGCAGGACTTTTACTCCATTTCCTTTCGGAGCAGTTGAGGTGAGGATTATCTCCTTTTGATTGACAAAAACTTTATACATTTGCGCCATGCCTAAGGAACCCTCTACCGCTAAAAAAGTAGCCGAATACCTATTACAAATTAAAGCAATAAAGCTTGAACCCAAAAATCCATTTACTTGGGCCAGCGGTTGGCAGTCGCCAATCTACTGTGATAATCGGATAACACTCTCTTTTCCAGAGATAAGAAGGTTTTTGAGTCAAGCGATGGCAAACGAAATCAAAACAAATTATCCACAAACAAAAGCCATTGCGGGTGTAGCAACGGGTGCCATTGGCATAGGTATGTTGGTAGCAGAAGCGCTTGATTTACCGTTTATGTATGTACGCCCCCAACCTAAAAAACACGGGCGACAAAATCAGATTGAAGGGCAATATGATGTTGGTGCACCAACTGTTGTGGTTGAAGACTTAATCAGTACGGGTAAGAGCAGCCTCCAAGCGATCGATGCCTTACGGAATGCAAACATCAATGTCCTTGGTATGTTAGCCCTCTTTAGCTATGAATTTGATGTTGCTGAAGCGAATATGAAAGATGCAGCGGTTGAACTGACGACCCTTTCTGGGTACAATACATTGATAGAAACCGCAGTTGCAGCTGGATATATTGAGCCAGAGCAAGAAGAAGTATTAAAACAATGGCGTAAAGCACCGGCGCTTTGGTCACCTAAATAATCGTTAAAATGAAACTAGAAAGCAGCATTGCTACGGTAGCAAAACCCATTGAAGACGTTTTCGAACAACTCACACGAGCAAGCACCTACGAACTGCTTATGCCTGAGGAAGCGAGCTTCAGAACAAAAGACGAAAAGCACTTTAGTTTCAAGCTAGGAAGCATGCCCGTAATTCCGTTAAAACTAGAACGACAAACACCTAATACGCAGATTGTTATGGCAGCTGATGGCGGAAACGTTCCCTTTGAGTTGCATGCCAACCTGGAAGCGGTTGACGGAGAGACAAAAATTCAATTGGTATTTGAGGGCAACATCAATCCGATGATGCAAATGATGGTTAAGAAACCGCTCACCCATTTTCTCGAAGCACTTATTGCTAATACTGGAAAGCTGTAAAGACCAACGTTTTTTCTTCATAAGCGTTAGTGTCTCCATTTTCGTGAACAACCACCAATTTCCCGTCTGGTGACACCCCCGTAATTTTCCCTTGAAAGGAAGCGCCGTCTTTGGTTTTAAAAGCGCACATCTCATTTATTTTATACAACACACTTAGGTAGCGCTCGTGGTCTACTTGATCAGAACGAACAGCGGCTGTAATATTTTTTGCTAATGATTCAAACAAAGGACCAATTTCATGATTTTGTTTTGTGCTAGATTTAATGGAAGCGGCAAAGGGTAATGAGGGGTCAAATTTTTCTTGATTTACATTAAGTCCGCAGCCGACAATCACGCCTGTCATTTGCTTTCCACGCATGATGGGTTCAATCAAAACACCACCTATTTTTTTATTGGCTGACAAAATGTCGTTTGGCCACTTGATGCGCAATTCAGGAATTTTTAGGGGTGCAAGGGTATCCACAATGGCCAGGCACACTTGTTTGTTTAGGTTAAACGTGTTGTTTTGATGATGGGCTGTATTACCTACATAGACTGAGCCCGTCAGGTTTAAGTTAGCTTCTGAAAGCCATTTTGTTCCCATCCTACCGCGTCCTTGGGTTTGGTGTTCCGCCCAAACCGCTATGCTTTCATGTGCTTTGCTTTGCTGCACCCACTGCTTTAAAAAGCTGTTGGTGGAGGGGGTGGCACTAAGTTTGATTATTAGCATATACAAAAGTATGCGTTTTGTGAAGTAATTTTGCAAATAACAATTACATTTACACTGACAAGTATTGCATGACAAAGAAAAAAAATACGGATACGCTTCTAACGCACATAATTGAAGGTATTGAAGAGGTAAAAGGAGAAGACATCAACGTTCTAGATTTACGTGAAATAGAAAACAACGTATGCAAGTACTTTGTCGTATGTTCAGGTAACTCCAACACACAAGTTCGTGCCATTTCTGGAGCCGTTCAAAAAGGGGTAAGTAAAGCCGTTCAGGAAAAACCTTGGCATGTTGAGGGGCTTGAGACAAGTGAATGGATATTGATGGATTTTGTGGATATTGTAGTGCACATTTTTCAAAAACAAACACGTTCTCACTACGACATTGAATCGCTTTGGGGCGATGCCAAGCAAACGCTAATAGAGTCTAAACACTAAAACATGGCCAAAAAAGAAAAAACACCACCTAAAAAACCAGCCATAAATTCCTATTGGCTATATGCGAGTATCATACTTTTCTTTATTGGTATGTCATTTTTTGGCGGCAGCGACGGCATGTCTAGCGACCAAAAAATTAATATCTCGACCTTTGAAAACTACCTCAACGATGGCGAAGTAAGTAAGGTTGTTGTTGTCAATAAAAAGACCGCACAAGTGACCCTAACGGAAACTGCGCTTACAGAAACCAAACACAGTAAGGCCACTAAAAAGGACTTACTGGGTCGTAAAAACAGCAGTGGTCCGCACTACCAATTTGAGGTTGGTAACCTCGAGCTTTTCCAAAAGAAGTTAGAAGCCGCTGAAGAAAAAGGCATTTCCTTTTCCTATGAATTTGAAACGGTTGAAAGCCGTTGGCTGGATGTATTACTTGGCTTTTTACCACTTATACTAATCATTGCCGTGTGGTTGTTTATCATGCGACGTATGTCTGGTGGCGGTGCTGGAGGCGGTGGCGCACAAATATTCAATATTGGCAAATCGAAAGCCAAACTATTTGATGAAAAAACCGATGTTAAAATAACATTTAAAGACGTTGCAGGCTTAGAAGGTGCCAAAGAAGAAGTTCAAGAGATTGTAGATTTTCTAAAAAATCCAACAAAGTATACTGTGTTGGGTGGGAAAATTCCAAAAGGTGCCTTATTGGTAGGACCTCCTGGCACAGGAAAAACCTTACTGGCCAAGGCTGTTGCGGGTGAGGCCAAAGTACCTTTCTTTTCGTTGTCTGGCTCTGATTTTGTTGAAATGTTTGTGGGCGTAGGTGCGTCGCGTGTGCGTGATTTGTTTAAGCAAGCAAAAGACAAATCACCCGCCATTATATTTATTGATGAAATTGATGCCATTGGACGCGCAAGGGGGAAAAATAACATTACTGGTTCGAATGATGAACGTGAAAATACGCTCAACCAGCTGCTTACCGAAATGGACGGCTTTGGCACCAACACCAATGTGATTGTTGTTGCCGCCACCAACCGCGCCGATGTATTAGACAAGGCATTGATGCGTGCCGGACGCTTTGATCGACAGATTTATGTTGACCTTCCCGATTTAAATGAACGTAAAGAAATTTTTAAAGTGCACCTAAAGCCACTGAAGGCAGACACCAAACTAGATGTTGATTTTTTGGCCAAACAAACCCCGGGCTTTTCTGGAGCCGACATTGCCAACGCATGTAATGAGTCGGCATTGATTGCGGCCAGAAAAAACAAGAAAAAAGTAGGGCGTCAAGATTTCTTGGATGCTGTTGACCGTATTGTTGGCGGACTTGAAAAGAAAAGTAAAATCATTACGCCAGAAGAAAAGAAGACCATCGCTTTTCACGAAGCAGGTCACGCTACTGTTAGTTGGATGTTGGAACACGCTGCACCACTTGTTAAGGTTACCATTGTGCCCAGAGGACAATCCTTAGGAGCGGCTTGGTATTTACCCGAAGAAAGACAAATCGTTCGCACAGAACAAATGTTAGACGAAATGTGTGCTACGCTTGGTGGTAGGGCTGCTGAAAGCATCATATTCAATAAAATTTCAACAGGCGCATTAAGCGACTTGGTAAAAGTTACCCAACAGGCCAGAGCCATGGTAACCATTTACGGCTTAAACAATAAGATTGGGAACATTACCTATTATCAAACTAGCGATAGCGAGTATGGCTTTACCAAGCCGTATTCGGAAGAAACAGCTAAAACAATCGATTCGGAGATTTCTCATATTGTCGAAAAAGAATACAATCGAGCCATACAACTACTCAAAAAAAACAAAGACAAGCTAACAGAACTTGCAGAGTACCTGCTGGAGAAAGAAGTCATTTTTAAGGACGATCTGGAGCGTATTTTTGGCAAGCGACCTTTTGAAAAACCAGAGGCTGAAGCACCAAAAGCAGCAGCCAAGCCAAAAGCAGCGGCCAAAAAGACCGTTAAAACAGTCAAGGCGAAAGATTCTACAAAAACAAATGATGCCAACTAATTCACGATTTGTTACCTTTGTGTAACAACCCTAATGCGTGAGTAAGTTCTGGTCAAATATTTTTGGAAAAAAAACGACTCCCAAAGAAGAGGTCGTTGAGGAAGAACGGGGGCCACACATGCCACCCAAAGAACTTCCAATTGAACAAACATTTGCAAAAAAGTTCACGGCTTGTGGCGGAAAGTTTGTCTATTGTGAAACTTTACAAGATGCAAAAGATGCCTATCTTTCTTTTGTAAATGAATATCCCACCGAAATACGAGAGTTGTTTTGTTTAGAGCCCGTTCTAACAAAAAAAATAGACGCTGGTATTACACTTACCAAAACTAATCTCAACGCAAAAGTCATGCTATGCAGCTGCGAATCCTTAGTAGCTTACGATGGAAGTATTGTGGTCTGCGAACGTCAATTGGGTTCCAACAAATTGGCAGACTTGCCAGAAACTTTATTGATTCTGGCTGGCACACGTCAGTTTTCGAAAACCGTTTCTGAAGGTTTGAAAAGCATCAAACATCGCTATGCCGATAATATTCCGTTAAATATCACCTCAATAAAGCAATTTAAAACAGACGTGATGAGCGACGAAAACTACATGAACTATGGGAGTAGTGTCAAGGAAGTGTACTTGCTTTTACTTGAAGATTTTTCATGAATTTTTTAATTCGTTCTTTAACTTCTTTTCTTTATGTTGGGTTGCTCCTAGGCAGCCTTTACATAGATGCTACCCTTTTTACTGTGGTGCTTTTTCTAATTGCAATTATAGCGCAATGGGAACTCCAAAAAATTACCAACAAAAAAATTATTTTAAGCTACCTTTTCTTTCCCCTTACTTATGTTGCGGTTCAAGTAAACCTCGAATACCACCTTTATCTAGTTGGCGTAGCAGTTGTTGGGTGTTTGGGAATGTTGGGTTTTTTTAGCAATTCAAAGCAGTTGCGTTACAGCAAAGCAGCTGTGTATTTTTTGAGCTTGTTTCAAATCTGTATACCATTGCTCTTACTCGCGCAGTTAGGAAAATCCAATCCCATCTATGTGCTGTATTTTTTTGGTATTATATGGCTAAGCGATACTGGCGCATATGTAATTGGTTCATTGTTTGGAAAACGAAAACTAGCGCCCAGCATTTCGCCCAATAAAACAATTGAGGGAAGCCTAGGCGGAGTCCTTGTTGCTACGGCAGCTCTATTGTATGCCGCTGACATAGAAAATTTCCAATACAGTTGGGTCCTAATTTTAGTGATGACTGCCATATCAGGCGTATTAGGTGATTTGGTACAATCGAAAATAAAACGGGTTTGTGGCGTCAAGGACAGCGGAAATATTTTGCCAGGACATGGTGGAATTTACGACCGCATCGACAGTTCGATATTAGCTGCACCGATATATATATTATTGTTGAATTTATTCGCTTATGTTTCATAAAGAAGGCTTTACCATCATCATCGTAAGTTTTGTACTCATAGCCGTGGCTGCATTATTGGCAGAGCAGTTTATAGGCCTTAAGTGGTTGCGTATCGCACTCCAACTTATATTGCTTTTATTTCTGGTGTTGATACTGCAGTTTTTCAGAAATCCCGACCGACCGCCTCTTGCACTTGAAAACGCCGTTGTATCGCCTGTAGATGGAAAAGTGGTTATCGTAAAAGAAGTTGAGGAACCCGAATATTTTAAGGGCAAAAGACTACAGGTATCTATTTTTATGTCTCCCTTAAATGTACACGTAACCCGATATCCTGTTTCTGGCAAGGTTGTGTTTAGTAAATACCACCCTGGTAAATACCTTGTTGCCTGGCATCCAAAATCATCAACCTTGAATGAAAGAACCACCATTGTGGTTGATAACCCAACTTATGGCGAAGTGCTTTACCGCCAAATTGCAGGAGCAGTAGCTAGACGTATTGTGAACTATGCCGAAGAAGGACAAGCGGTTACGCAAGGAACAGATGCTGGTTTTATCAAGTTTGGATCTAGAGTTGACGTATTCCTACCCATCGAAACACCCGTGCTTGTTAAAGAAGGGCAATTCGTAAAAGGGGGTGTGGCGCTTATTGCGTCAAAAAATTAAAGCGCTGAAAGGCGTGCTTTAAGTGCCGCTATTTTGGTTTGCGCATCCTCCGCTTTCTTTCGTTCGATTGCCACAACTTGTTCAGGTGCATTTGAAACAAAACGCTCGTTTGTTAGCTTTTTTTCCACTGAACGCAAGAACCCTTCTTGATAAGCCAGTTCTTCTTCCATCTTGTTGCGCTCCTCCTCAATATTAGAAGCAGTTACAGGTACAAAATACTCATGTGCGTTTACCCTAAATGAAATTGCTTGCTCCGGTGCTTTTGCCGATGTATCCCAAGTTTGAATATTTACCAACTTCTCAACTATAGGTCTTAGTGAAATATTGTCTTGGGTAGTTTCCACCAAGTCCAACGGCTCTTTAAAAGAAATGTTTTGCGCTTTGCGAACAGTTCGCAATTGTGCGACTAAGGCCGCTGTGTGATCAAATTGGTCTAAAATAGCTGTATCAACCCTTTTTTGGGTTGGCCAATCCGAAACAATCAAAGCTTCGTCCTTGGCACGGTCTTTAAGCGCATGCCACAGTTCTTCTGACAGAAAGGGCATAAAGGGGTGCAAAAGGCGTAAGTTATCTTCAAAGAGCACACATACTTTTGCATAGGTCTCACGATCAATTCCCGTATTGTAAGCCGGCTTAACGATTTCCAAAAGCCAAGAACAGAAGTCGTCCCAAATAAGCCTGTACGTGGACATTAGGGCATCAGAGATGCGGTATTTACTAAAGTGGTCATCAATGTTAGCCAATGTTTGTTGAAACTTGGCTGAGTACCAGTCAATACCTGCAGTTGCAGTAGCACATGTTTCTAAGGTTTCGTCTACCTCCCATTGCTGTATCAATCGGAAAGCATTCCAAATTTTATTGGCAAAGTTTTTTCCTTGTTGACAAAGGTTTTCGTCAAACAACAGATCATTCCCTGCCGCCGCACTTAAAAGTAAGCCCACGCGTACGCCGTCGGCACCGTAGGTTTCCATAAGTTTAATCGCATCGGGAGAATTACCGAGTTGCTTGGACATTTTTCTTCCTTGCCCATCTCGAACAAGTCCTGTGAGGTAAACATGGGAAAATGGTTTTTCGTCGCGTAAGGCAAAGCCAGACATGATCATTCTTGCTACCCAAAAGAAAAGAATATCAGGACCTGTAACCAAGTCCTGTGTGGGGTAGTAGTAGGAGATTTCTTTATTGTCAGGTTCCAACACACCATTAAAAACCGATATGGGCCACAGCCATGAAGAAAACCACGTATCAAGCACATCTGGGTCTTGATGAAGGTCATCTAACGTGAGTGCTGCATTACCACTGTCGACCTTTGCTTTTTCAAGGGCTGCCGATTTGGTGTCAGCTACCACCACATGTTCGCTGTTGGGGCCATAGTAATACGCCGGGATTTGATGTCCCCACCACAGCTGTCTTGAGATATTCCAGTCACGGATATTGTTCATCCAGTGTCGGTAGGTGTTGATAAACTTTTTTGGCACCAATTGTACATCGTCCTCTTCAACTGCGTCAATGGCTGGTTTGGCTAAATCTGCCATTTTCAAGAACCATTGATCAGACAAACGAGGCTCTATAACGGCCTTTGTTCTTTCCGAAGTACCAACCTTGTGTACATGAGGGGTTATTTTTACAAGAGCACCAGCGGCCTCTAACTCTTTTACCACGGCTTTGCGTACCTCAAACCTGTCTTTGCCTTGGTAATGCAAGCCTTGATGGTTGAGCGTGGCATCGGGGTTGAAAATATCAACAACATCCAATTTGTGCTTTTCGCCTAAGGCCTTGTCATTTTCATCATGCGCTGGGGTCACTTTCAAACAGCCTGTTCCTAACTCTAAACTGACATATGCATCTTTGATGATGGGCACAACTCTATTAACAATCGGGACTATGGCTTTTTTACCATGCAGTGCTAGATAACGTTCGTCTTCCGGATGAATGGCAACAGCCGTGTCACCAAAAAGGGTTTCAGGTCTTGTTGTGGCTACAACTACTTTTTCGTCGCTGCCTTCAATAGCATACGCGATGTGGTAAAGATTTCCTTGTCGCTCCTCGTAAATGACCTCCTCGTCTGAAAGTGTGGTTTGTGCTTCGGGATCCCAATGCACCATGCGAAAACCACGGTAAATCATTCCTTTGTTATACAGGTCAACAAAGATCTTAATAACAGAAGCAGACATTTCGGGGTCGAGAGTAAATTTGGCGCGATCCCAATCACAAGTGCACCCTAATTTTTTTAATTGATCGAGAATAATACCACCGTGTTCATGTGTCCATTCCCAAGCGTGTTCTAAAAAAGCTTCTCGTCCAATTTCATTCTTGTCTATGCCTTGGCTTTTAAGCTTGTTTACCACTTTTGCTTCTGTCGCAATAGAGGCATGATCGGTACCTGGTACCCAACAAGCGTTGTATCCTCGCATGCGTGCGCGACGAATCAATACATCTTGAAGTGTATTGTTCATCAAATGTCCCATGTGCAGTACGCCCGTCACGTTTGGTGGAGGAATCACTATGGTGTAGGGTTCGCGGGAGTCTGGTGTAGAACGAAAATAATTATTCGCTGTCCAGTAGTCATACCACTTTTGCTCGACGTCTTTTGGTGTGAATTTTGATGGTATGGACATGCGTTAGTGCTTATTATGCGCAAATGTAGGCATCGAGTAGTGAAATTGAAAGCCCTAATTTTGCACAATTGGCACGAATGCTTATTTTAGTAGAACCAAATTTATTGTCATGAAGCGAATATGTATATTTTTTTTCACTGCTGCATTAGGTTTAACAGCTTATGCTCAAGACTTTGCTGTCATTACATTTGACTCTCTTACCATTGATTACGGTACGGTTCTCAAAGGAGAAGATGGCATCCGTCAGTTTAGGTTTACCAATACGGGAACGTCTGAACTTAAGATTACGCAAGTACGTTCTTCTTGTGGCTGTACCATTCCCAAAAAACCAGATGCACCCATTGCACCTGGCGTATCTGATATCATTGAAGTAAAATATGATACAGAGCGTGTTGGGCCCATTCGAAAAACCATCACGGTTGCTTCCAATGCTTCTGTCCCTATGGTGGCCCTTAAGATCAAAGGGGAAGTTGTAGAGCAAGAACCCGAAGAATAATCCTCGCATAAAACATTGATTTTTCGCATCTTTGCGGGCAAACTATTTTAATGCCGATTATTTCAAAGAAAGGTGCAAACTTACCCACCTCACCCATTCGAAAGCTAACCAAGCAAGCCAATATGGCCAAGGCGCGTGGTTTTGAAGTATTTCATCTAAACATTGGGCAACCTGATTTGGCTAGCCCCAAAAGCGCATTAGAAGCCATTCGAAATTTTTCAGATGACGTCGTTGCATACGGACCTTCTGAGGGAGCGGTTTCGTTCCGCAATAAGCTGGTTTCTTATTACCAAGAGCACGACATTGAAATTGATGCAGAAGATATTCTGGTAACCACAGGGGCTAGCGAGGCCATTATTATGGCTTTAGACTGCATCACCAACGAAGGCGACGAGCTTATCATCCCGGAACCATTTTACGCTAACTATGAAACATTTGCAGCAGCATGCGGCGTTAAGGTTGTAGGCATTCCATCATCGTTTGAAAGTCAGTTTTCACTCCCCAATATTGAAACCATAGAAGCGGCAATAACTTCTAAGACAAGAGCACTTTTCATTTGCAACCCAAACAATCCGTCTGGTTATGTTTACAGCAAAGAGGAGCTTGAGTGTTTGGGTCAACTGGCCATAAAGCACGATATATTCTTTATTGTTGATGAGGTGTACCGTGAGTTTGTTTACGACGGTCACGAGCACATATCCGTAATGCAGCTGGAAAATCTGTCAGCGCATGCCATACTCATTGACTCCATGTCTAAGCGATACAGCATGTGTGGCGCTAGAATAGGCTGCCTTATCACAAAGAACAAGCAAGTAACACATGCTGCGCTAAAGTTTGCCCAGTCAAGGTTATGCCCGCCCACCATTGCACTACACGCTTGTGAGGCTGCTCTTGACGAGTCGCAGCAATATTTAGATCATGCCGTCGAAGAATATGAAAAAAGAAGGACGACCGCAATTGCGCATTTAAATAAAATTGAAGGCGTATCTGTATCCTTACCCAAAGGTGCTTTTTATTGCTTGGTCAAACTTCCCGTCACGGACAGCGACCATTTTGCCAAGTGGATGCTGGAGTCTTTCCAAGACAAGGGCGAAACGCTTATGGTAGCGCCCGCAAATGGATTTTTCTCTGGTGATTTAGCAGGTAAAGACATGATACGCATCGCATTTGTACTAAATTCAGAAAAACTAATTCGAGCCATTACCCTTTTAAAACTTGGATTAGACGCTTATCAAAAATAAGCCCATGAAAAAAAACGATAAGGTTTCATTAGAAGAGTTCAATACGTTTGGTGTTGCGGCATCAACACCGCTTTTTGTTGAAGTAACCTCTAGCTTGGCCTTACAAGAAAAGCTAAAAGAAGACGCCTTCAAAGATGCGCTCATTCTTGGAGGTGGAAGCAACGTCTTATTTGTAGAAAACCTTTCAAGACCCGTTATTAAAATTTCAATTCCTGGAATTCGCATCATCAACGAAAGCGAACATATGGCCATAGTATCAGCAGGAGCAGGTGTGGTATGGCACGATTTAGTCATGTGGTGTATTGCCAATGACCTGGGAGGCATAGAAAATTTAAGCCTCATCCCTGGTCTGGTTGGTGCTGCACCCATTCAAAACATTGGCGCCTATGGCGTTGAGTTAAGCGATGTTTTTTACGATGCCGTGTGCATCAATCGCAAGACGGGAGAGTCCAGAATTTTCAGTGCTAAAGACTGTGCTTTTGGATACAGAGATTCCGCCTTCAAAAACGATTTAAAAGACGCATACGTAGTAACAGCAGTACGATTGGCCTTGACCAAAAAAAACCACCGTCTAAAAATAGACTATGGGAATGTAAAAGAAACATTAACGCAAATGGGCGTAAAGAAACCCAACATTGGAGACGTTGCAAAAGCAGTTGTTCAAATCAGAACACGTAAGTTGCCCGACCCAAAAAAATTAGGCAATGCCGGTAGTTTCTTTAAAAACCCCATTGTTGCTCAAGGGGAATCGGCACGTTTGCTTCAAAAATATCCCAATATGCCCCACTACAAAATAGACGGTGCTTTTGATAAAATTCCTGCAGGTTGGCTCATTGAACAAGCCGGTTTTAAAGGACTCAAAAAGGGTAAAGTAGGCATGCACGACAAACAAGCCTTGGTATTGGTGAATTACGGAACTTCATCTGGAAAATCGCTGTGGGCACACGCCAAATTGGTAATGGAAGGCGTTGAAAAAAAGTTTGGCATTTCACTAGAACCCGAAGTCAATCTAATACAATAATATTTTAGCTACTTTTAACCATGGAACTTTTTTTAATAACCTTGATACTTTTGGGCCTTGCTTTTGCTGGTATCGCCATAAAAATATGGGCTAAAAAGGGAGGCGAATTTGCTGGAACTTGCGCAAGTCAAAGCCCCTTTCTAAATAAAGAAGGAGAAGCTTGTAGCCTTTGTGGAAAGTTGCCCAATCAGCAAACGGACTGCGCGCCTCCCGATCCAAAAAACAACTAATTCAGTGGCAGAAGCAACTGCGCTTATCGAAAAAATCAAGCTGGCACAAGAGGGTGATCAGCATGCGTTTCGGTATTTATTGGAGTTTTTTTGGAACGATGTATATGGCTTTATGCTACAGCGTACCCAAAACGAAAATGAAGCCGAAGACCTGACCGTTAGGTGTTTTGGAAAGGCATTTGAGAAAATCATGACGTATAACCAAGCCTTTGGTTTTAAAACATGGCTTACGACCATCGCTAAAAATTTACACATCGACCAAATACGAAAAAAAACGAGTACCGCCTTTACTACAGAAGCTGGTGCGGAAGTAGCACATAAAATTGCCGATAGCGCCCCCAGCCCAGAAGACGATTTGATTCGCAAACAACGTCTAGAAACACTACTAAATACCATCAAAAACTTAAAGCCCCGCTATCGAGAAGTGATCCAATTGAAGTACCTCCAAGAATTGAGCATCAAACAAATGGCTGAAAAGCTCAACAGCAGCGAGAGTACCGTTAAAGTCAAACTGATGCGTGCAAGAAAGTTACTGGCTGAAATTTTAGCAACTCAAAACAACTAAGGTGGTTTCAATCTTTAAAAAGCTAGGCCCTGGATTGCTTTTTGCTGGTGCTGCCATTGGCGTGTCGCATCTGGTACAATCCACCAGAGCAGGTGCTGATTTTGGGTATGGCCTGATTTGGGCATTGCTGTTAGTCAACATCATCAAATACCCATTCTTCCAATTTGGACCCCGCTACGCGATGGCCACAGGTGAGAGCCTTTTAGAAGGCTATAAACGCTTGGGGAAAGGAATTCTGGCAGTCTACTATATTCTAAATTTAGGAACCATGTTCACCATTCAAGCAGCTGTAACAGCCGTAACGGCTGGCATAGCTGCAAGGCTTTTGGGCGTAGATGCCAATATGTGGGTATCCGTTATTATCGCGCTTTTTTGCTTTGCTGTATTATGGCGCGGTCGCTATGGTTGGCTAGACAAAAGCATGAAAATTATTGTATTGGTTTTAAGCATCAGCACCTTGGTGGCCGTGCTATTTGCTTTGGGTCAAAACACAGATGTTCCCATCGTACAACGCCTGCCTGAAAACACGATGGAGTGGACATTTCTTATCGCCTTTATGGGATGGATGCCGGGACCCATGGACATTTCGGTTTGGCATTCGGTTTGGGCAATAGAAAAGAAAAAAATAAACCCATTAGCGAGTTTAGCGTCTTCACTCTTTGATTTTAATATCGGCTATTTGGTTACGCTTGTTTTGGGGCTGTGTTTTATTGTGCTCGGTGCAACTGTGATGTATGGCACAGGCGTTTCTTTCTCACCAAACGGTGCTTCGTTTGCAGGTCAGCTGATTGGACTTTACACATCGCTTATGGGCAGTGGCTGGTTTGTGGTTATTGCCTTGGCGGCCCTTACCACTATGGTCAGCACCACGCTCACCACACTAGATGCTTCACCGAGAGTAATGGCGCATACATCAAAGCTGTTAAGGCTCCCTATTTTACAAAAACAACAAAGCTGGTTGGTGATTTTAACCCTCGGTACTTGTTTGATTTTTGTGTTCTTAGCGTCGGAAATGGGGCTATTGGTTAAAATTGCCACCGTGCTGTCATTTATAACAGCGCCTTTCTATGCAGCCTTAAATTTGCGGCTGGTAACCAGTAAACATATCCCTTTAAAACACCAACCAAAAAAGTGGCTCCAAGTAGCTAGTGTGTTGGGTATTTTGTTTCTTATGGGTTTTAGTTGCGTTTACTTGTTCGTAATTTTTTATTCGTGAAACTGTTTCGTAATTTTGTAAGCTAAATTGCCATATGTCAGAAACTACCACCAAACAAGCGCCCGTAAGAGCTCCCAAGCCAAAATGGTTAAGAGTTAAACTTCCTACAGGTAAGAAATACACGGAATTACGCGGACTGGTAGACAAATACGAGCTGCATACCATTTGTACTTCCGGCAGTTGCCCCAATATGGGCGAGTGCTGGGGCGAGGGTACAGCGACATTTATGATTTTAGGAAACATCTGTACACGTTCATGCGGATTTTGTGGCGTTCAAACAGGAAGACCCGATACTGTGGATTGGGCAGAGCCAGAAAAAGTAGCACGCTCCATCAAGATTATGAGCATCAAGCATGCTGTTATTACATCTGTTGACCGTGACGATTTGCCAGACCAAGGTACCATCATTTGGACCGAAACCGTAAAGGCCATTCGCAGAATGAACCCCAACACCACCCTTGAAACCTTAATCCCCGATTTTCAGGGCAGAGAAGATTTATTGGATCGTATTGTTGAAGTTGCCCCCGAAGTGGTATCACACAATATGGAAACTGTGCGTCGGCTTACGCGCGAAGTGCGTATTCAGGCAAAATACGACAGAAGCCTAGAAGCACTCAAATACCTCAAAGAGCAGGGCGTCCACCGCACAAAATCTGGATTGATGCTAGGTCTTGGCGAAACGGAAGAAGAGGTTATTGCCTCAATGGAAGATTTACGCGAGGCCAAAGTAGACATCATTACCCTTGGGCAGTATTTGCAACCGTCTAAAAAACACCTGCCTGTTGCTGATTTTATCACACCAGAGCAATTCAAAAAATACGAGGTATTGGGCAAAGAAATGGGCTTCCGCCATGTGGAAAGTGGGGCACTCGTACGCTCTTCCTACAAAGCGCACAAGCACATTCAATAATTAATTGTCAATTGCCGATTGGACCAAGTCTAGAAAGGCTTGTTCGTTGTCCAAGAACCTTACCCCAACTCCGATGGTATGGTACTCCTTAAGCGCAGAAGTAGCCAAGCGTACGGCGTCTTTTTCGGTTGTTAAAATGGGCTGCTGCATCGCTTTAAGGGAAGCGATTTCTTTTTTGCTAAAATCGTGATGGTCTGGATAAGACAAATGCGTAAAGTCAGCACCTTGATCTTTTAAGAAATCAACCAAAGGTTTTGGATTGGCAATTCCGGTGATAAGCACAAAAGTATTCTTGACAAATTCTTTTAATGGCAATGTGCTTGAGCCACGCACATGGGTTTCATATGCAAGTGTCGTAAAGAACAACGCTTGATGGGGCAATAGACCCAAGCGTACCCTAAACGCTGTGCTGCTTTCTGCATCAATGGTATTTGGGCATTTGGTAACAACTACAATATCGGCATCGCTTGCTGCGGACGACGGCTCTCTGAGGTTACCAACAGGGAGTAAGGCATCGTCAAACCAAGGTTTTTGGAAGCTAGTCAGCACTATTTTAAAACGAGGATGCAGGGCTAAATGCTGTAAGGCGTCATCTAAAAAAATGGCTTCTAGCCTGGGGTTTTGCTGAAGCATTTGAACAATCCCCTTGGGTCGGTTTTCACAAACAGCCGTAAATACTGCTGGATGCTTTTGTGCCAACATGAGGGGTTCATCTCCCACCTCAGACGAAGGGGCATTGGCGTGGACTGTTAAAAATCCTTTGGACTTACGCCCATACCCACGGCTTAACACACCCAATTCTTTTTTTTGGGAAAAATGGCGCAACAGAAAGTCGATCATAGGCGTTTTTCCAGTGCCTCCAGTAGCAAGGTTTCCAACCACAATTGTAGGAATGGGTGCCACATAGCGTGAAATAACACCCTTAGCATAGAGCTTTTTACGAAGCAAAACGGCTCCGGCAAATAAAATTTGAAAGGGAAACAATGCTTTTCTCCAAATTGCCATAAAAACAAAAGTAGAACTTTTATCTTTGGAACGATGACAGTACGCGAAATAACATCTTGTTTAGAAACATGGGCACCACTAGCTTATGCCGAAGACTTTGATAATGTAGGGCTTCTGGTGGGCAGCCACGCACAAAAAGTTAAAAAGGTACTCATAGCGCACGATGCCCTGGAAGAGGTGATTGATGAGGCCATTGCCGAAAAATGTGAACTCGTGGTTTGCTTCCACCCTATTATTTTTAAGGGGTTAAAAAAACTGACCGATTCGTCCTATGTTTCTAGAGCAGTAACCAAAGCCATTAAGCACGATATAGCTATTTATGCCATTCACACCGCCCTTGACGTACAACGCGATGGCGTTAACGCTGGTTTGGCCAACGCATTGGAGTTGAGGGACAGAACCGTCATTCAGCCTGCTAAAGGAACCATACAAAAACTCAATACTTATGTACCCAACCCACAACTAGAGTCGGTGCAAAAAGCTTTATTTGCAGCAGGTGCCGGCGCAATGGGCCATTATGACGAATGTAGCTTTACCGTAGTGGGGGAGGGTGGTTTTAAGCCACTTGAAGGGAGTAAGCCCTTTGTTGGCACAAGCGGATCGCGCCACACGGCAGCAGAAATACAATTGCAAATGATCTTTCCCAAGCACCTCCACAGCAAGGTCATTGTTGCGTTGTTGGACGCCCACCCTTATGAAACTGTCGCTTATGAAATTACAACATTGGAAAACAGCAGGTCTGATTTGGGCATGGGTTGTATTGGAGCGCTACCTAAGGGCATGCAAGAACCCGATTTTTTGAAAAAGCTAAAAGATATTTTAGGCACGCCGTTCTTTAGACACAGTGCGCTGCTAGGCAAAGACATCAAGCGTGTGGCCATACTGGGAGGTTCAGGCAGCTTTGCCATTGAAAGTGCCATGGCTCAGGGCGCTGATGCATACATTACTGCAGACCTTAAATACCACGATTTTTTTAGGGCTGAAGAAAGCTGTTTGCTTGTTGATGTTGGACACTATGAAAGTGAGCAATTCACCAAAATAACAATTATGAAGCATCTTAACGAAAATTTCCCTAATTTTGCGTTCATTTCATCAAAAACGGATACCAATCCTGTTCATTACTTCTAAACTATGGCAAAAAAGAAAGTTGAAACAACTATCGAAGAAAAACTACGAGCACTATACAACCTACAACTGGTTGATACACGCATAGACGAAATACGAAACGTACGCGGTGAGTTACCGCTAGAGGTAGAAGATTTGGAGGCAGAGGTTGCAGGTCTGGACAAAAGACTAAGCAACCTAGGCATTGAGGTTACTGCTTATGAAGACGAAATCAAAGCCAAAAAACTAGGTATTGAAACTTCAAAAGAGCTCATCAAAAAATACAACGAACAACAAAAAAATGTTCGCAACAACCGTGCATACGAGTCGTTGACAAAAGAAATTGAGTACCAAGAGCTTGAAATTCAATTAGCTGAAAAGCAAATCAACCAGCTAAAAGCTTTGATTGAACAAAAGAACGAGTCTGTTACGGAAACAACAACCAAACTAGACGAACGCAAAAACCACCTTCAGCATAAAAAAGATGAGCTTGACGCCATCCTTGCGGAAACGCAAAAGGAAGAAAAGTTGCTACTCAAGAAATCTGAAGCATACGAAAAGATGGCTGACGAAAGACTTGTAAATGCTTACCAGCGCATTCGCGCATCTGTTAAAAATGGTCTAGCGATTGTTTCTGTTGAACGTGGCGCATCGGGTGGTTCATTCTTTACCATTCCACCACAGGTTCAAATGGAAATTGCAACACGCAAAAAAATAATCACTGACGAGCACAGTGGTCGTATTTTGGTAGATAAAGATCTTGCTGAAGAGCAAGAAACCTATATGCAAGGCGTTATTGCTTCTATCTAGGTTTTTTAGTAAAATCAACATACCAATTTATAGCAACTGGATTCCTCAGGGCATCTTGTGAAATCACCGCCTCAGGCTTTTCTCCCATTAAAATTCTTTTGATTGGAATCTCGACCTTTTTTCCACTAATGGTATAGGGAATTTCGGGAGTCGTATAAATTGCATCGGGCACATGCCTCGGCGAACAGCTTTTTCGGATGTGTTGCTTTATGACAGCATTAGCTACAGCTTCATCTGCTTGAATAAATAGCAGCAATTGATCCCGTTGCTCATGTTGCAGGTGCACTACCAAGGCATCCTCAACAGCTTCGAGTTGCGACAGCGCAGTATACAACTCAGAAGTGCCGATACGCACGCCCGAACGATTGAGCGTTGCATCAGAACGACCGTAGATAATTACACCGTTGGTTGCGGTAATGGCAGCCCAATCGCCGTGATGCCAGACGGATTCAAATTTGGAAAAATAACTGGAAGCATACCGTTTATATTCGGGGTCATTGACCAAATAAATCGGCATTGATAAAAACGCTTGGGTAAGCACCAACTCACCAGCTGTTTGGACAACCTCCTTAGCGTCATTGTCCCAAACGCTTATGGCAGCGCCGAGCATCTTGCATTGTAGTTCGCCGGGAATTACGGGCAGGTCGGGATGCCCCCCTACAAATGCCGTACATACGTCCGTACCACCGCTGAGGGAAATTACCTGTGCGGAGGGAAAAAGCGCTTGCAATCCTCTGCATACAGCTGCCGACATGGGAGACCCTGTTGAACCAATGGTTTTTAGAAAAGAAAAATCGGTTTGGATTGCTAATGGACTTGGAGAAGCCACTTGCTGCTGATAATAAACCGCCCCACCGCCAAAGTGATTGATGTTGGCCTTCTGTGCAAACTGCCACAAACGGTCTGTGGTTGGAAAGGTCGGCGCACCTGAATACAAACAAAGTGTTGCGCCACACAGCAAACTACCTAATGCGTAATTCCACATCATCCAGCCGGTAGTGGAATACCAAAAATACCGATCCCCTGCTCTGACATCTTGATGTAAGGCCAAAGCCTTGAGGTGCTCTAACAGCATATGGCCCGTGCCGTGAACAATGGCCTTGGGTTTTCCCGTCGTGCCAGAAGAGAACAATACCCAGATGGGATCTGAAAAAGAAACCGATTCAAAATACATTTGGTTTATGGCTACGGGGGCATCATCAAAACTTAGGTGATCATCGAGCAATAAGGTGTTTTGAATAGAACCTATGGTAGCGCTAATGGTCTTGATTTTTGCGCTGATGTCAAAGGCTTTCCCGCCATAGGCATATTGCTGATGGGCGAATAGCACTTTAGGAGACAACTGGGCAAAGCGTTCACAAACGGCGTCGGCACCAAAGTCGGGAGAACAAGAGGACCAAACCGCACCCAAGGCATTGGTAGCCAAAAAGGCAGCAACCGTTTCTGGGCTGTTGATACCATAGCATACCACAACATCGCCTTTGACAACACCAAGCGTTTTTAGCTGCTGCTGTAGGGCGTGGGTTTTGGCAATAAGTTGTTGCCAACTGATTTCAACCACCTCAGAAGTCTCGTTTTGGTAGATTATCGCAGGCTGCGCGGGCGTAGCATTGCGAAACACATGATGGGCATAGCTCAGTTGTGCGCCCGTGAACCACTTGGTTTTCCAAAAAGGGGTTGCTGGAACATAAACCTCCTCGTAAGGGGTGTCAAAATCTACCTTAAAAAATTGGGTGATGCTTTCCCAAAAGGCCGCCTGGTTATCAACACTCCATTGGTGAAGGGCATCGTAATCCTTAAAAGCAAGCGATTTTGTATCCGCTAAAAAAGAGATGTATTCATGAAGCCGTGAAGTGGTTTTGGACTGCATAGCAACAATATACAACCTTATGGAGAAATGGAAGCTCTGGGTGCTACTTTCGACGAAAACAAGGTGATTTCTTGTGCGTACTTTAAGACGGTGTTTTTATTGAATAATGGCTATTCCACCGTGATGAAGTTTTCTACTGTGTTTAAAGTTGTAACCCATCGTTATCTTGAAGTTTTAATGTTTACTTGTATTATTTCGATATGTTAAAATTGTTTCGAAAAATTCTTCAAATTTTAGTTTTCCTTTTTTTGTGATAGAACAGATTGTTTTTGGGTAATTATTCTCAAATTTCTTTTCAATATTAATATAATCATGTTCTTTTAATTTTTTTAATTGAATACTTAGATTCCCCTGAGTTGATTCCGTTATTTTTTTTAAATAATTAAAGTCACATTCACTAACACCGATTAATGTGGAAATTATTTTTAACCTTATTGGGTTGAGTAATAATTTATCAATTGATCTATTCATTGACTTTAGAGAAATAGAGACTTATTCCAGGAACTAACATTCCTAATGATACTCCAATTATGTTTACTATAAAAAAATTAATATTTGGATTAAAATTTATATATACTGTAAATAACATTAATAATGTTCCACCAATTACTATTGGTTTAAATTTTATAATTATACCAGTGGTAATAAGAGTTGTACTTAATAAAAATAAAATTTCTGGAACCGGGTTATTAACTCCATTTAGTGACATTACGATAATAACTAACCATGATATATTAAAAATCCCCCAGATAATTTTAATTACCCTATTAAGATAAGTTTCGTATCCAACTACTTTTCTGATTTTTATATTGTACACAACCGTATAAATCATACCTAATGTTGGGAGTATAGTCCAAAATAATAATGAAGAGTATTTTGTATACTGAATGAATTGTGGAAATGAAAAATGTATAAAACTCATTATAACAATCAAAATACCCCAAAATATAAAATTTACACTAAGTGGTTTTAAATTCTCTTTCGTACTGTTAATTACACTACTAATTATTTCAATTTGTTCTTCTTTAGTTTTCATTTGGTTACTTTTTACAAATATAAATGGTTACTTTTTACAAATATAAACTAGTTTAAAAAACAAACCAAATTATTTTTAAGTATTTTTTCTATAAAAACATCACCAACCTCAACAATATCTTTTCTGTTGATTCTTTCTTCTCTAATCTTACCTTTTTTGTACATAGAATGTACTTTGGAGTTGGAAAACGAAGTTCCTCTGGGTGTTTTCAACCTCTCTTCATTTAAGATTTGAGATATTTTTCTGTAACCAATTGGGGTTACATTGTTCTCTCTAAATTCACAAATTCGATTGAATAAATACTGTTGGTAATCACTATAATTTGATTCCCAAAGTTTGGTTGTAGTAATTGATATTGAGAACTTTACGATTAGGTTGTAGGGGTTACAACTTTGAACACATAACCTTACTCTACTGTGACAGACTTCGCCAAATTTCTAGGTTGATCAACGTTACAACCGCGCATGATGGCGATATGATAGGATAGCAATTGTAACGGAACAGAGGCCAATATGGGCACTAAAGCTTCTGTAACTTCGGGAATTTCAATCACGTGATCAGAAAGCAGTTTAACACTCTCATCGCCTTTAGTAACGATTGAAATGATCTTGGCATTTCGCGATTTTATCTCTTGCACATTACTAACAATCTTCTCGTAATGTCCCTTATTGGTTGCGATAACCACCACGGGCATGTTTTTGTCAATTAGGGCAATGGGGCCATGCTTCATCTCTGCTGCGGGATAGCCTTCGGCGTGGATGTAAGAAATCTCTTTAAGCTTTAATGCGCCTTCAAGCGCAGCGGGAAAATTATACCCCCTACCCAAATACAAAAAGTTTGAAGCGTCTTTGTATTCACGAGCAATTTTTTCAATTTGTTTGTCGTAAGCCAACACACTCTCTATCAATTTTGGAAGTGCAGCTAATTGTTTGGCAACACGATCAAAATCAGCATTATCAATGGTTCCTTTAAGCTGTCCTAAGCGCAGCCCCATCATGATAATTACGGTAAGCTGCGTGGTAAACGCCTTGGTAGACGCCACACCTATTTCAGGACCAGCGTGTGTGTAAGCACCTCCGTCAGCAGCCCTAGCAATAGAAGAACCTACCACATTACAAATACCAAATACAAAAGCGCCATTTTCTTTGGCAAGCTTGATGGCCGCAAGGGTATCGGCAGTTTCACCAGATTGGGAAATAGCAATAACAATATCTCCTTTATTGATCACAGGATTGCGATAACGGAATTCAGAAGCGTACTCCACCTCAACAGGAATACGTGCTGCATCTTCAAACAGGTATTCTGCTACCAGACCCGCGTGCCATGACGTTCCGCAAGCGATTATGGTAATGCGCGATGCATTTTTAAATATTTCTTTGTTGTGTTCTATGCCAGAAATATTGATTCGCCGCTGATCCACCAACAGCCGCCCTCTAAAAGTATCGGTTATAGCGTGGGGTTGTTCGTGAATTTCTTTAAGCATAAAATAATCAAAACCGCCCTTTTCAATGGTTTCTAGCGATAGCTGAATGTCTTGGATTATGGGCGTGATAACTTTATCGTTTATGATAGAATACATCTTAAAACCTTGCTCCCTAGAAATAACTGCCATTTCGTTGTCGTCCAAATATATGGTGCGTTTGGTGTACTCAATAAAAGGCGAAGCGTCGGAGGCAATAAAATATTCATCCTTACCTATTCCTATGGCCAATGGACTACCCAATTTGGCAACCACTACTTCCCCTGGGCGATCTGCATCAATGACTGCAATAGCATAGGCACCCACTACTTGAGTTAGTGCAATTTGAACTGCCTTGCCAACCTTTAGGTTTTGGGACGTCTTGATGAACTCGATAAGATTTACAAGTACTTCAGTATCGGTATCCGATATAAAGTGGAAACCGTTGTCTGACAACATTTTCTTTAACGCGGCGTAATTTTCAATAATACCGTTGTGAACAATGGCTATTTTTCCTGAGTTGGAAAGGTGTGGGTGGGAATTTAAATCTGATGGAATTCCGTGCGTGGCCCAGCGTGTGTGGCCCATTCCAAGGGTTTTACCCTTGTTGTCATGGGAAGCAGCAGTCTGCTCTAAGTCTGAAACCTTTCCCTTTGTTTTAACGACTGTACTGGAGTCGTCAAAAAGCGTAATACCAGCACTGTCATACCCTCTATATTCAAGGCGCTTTAAACCCTTGATGATGATGGGGTATGCATCACGATAACCAATATATCCTACAATTCCACACATATACCTCTTGCTTAATTATAAAACTAAACTGTTGCAAAGATATTGTAAATATTAAGAGATAAAAGGGTAGGCGTGGGATTTAACTCCATTAGGGACTCGCCTAAATACAATCCTTTAAAAACAAAAAATCCCAATGCTTTGCATTAGGATTGTGATTGATGTGGACGCTGAGGGATTGATCTTCCCGTTTCGACCGCTCCTGCAAATACAACCCTTTGCACATTGTGCACATTTTTTGTTTTAAAAAAGTCTGAAATAAAACATTCTTCCTTTTTGAAAACAAAAAATCCCAATGCTTTGAATTAGGATTGTGATTGATGTGGGCGCTGAGGGATTCGAACCCCCGACCCCCTCGGTGTAAACGAGGTGCTCTGAACCAACTGAGCTAAGCGCCCGAGGGGTGCAAATATATAAAATAACAGGCGTACCAAACCACGTTCAATTTATTTTTTTAGGGTAGTATTTCTGAGACCACAAATAGGCTGCCTCCAATAAAAATAACATCCTCAGTTGACGCCTTATTTTGCGCTGCAGCATAAGCATGCTTAACACTTTCATAAGAAGTAAAACTGCGTTTATGATTACTAAAATGCAGCGAGAGACTGCGCACATCCATAGCTCTAGGAACTGCTGCCGCACACAAATAATAGGTGGCATCGGCAGGCAAAAGCGTTATTAAATCTCCCACATCCTTATCGCTAACCATACCAAAAACAACATGAAGGGCATCATACTGAAGCGAAGTGAGTTGCCTTAGGACCGCTTCCAATCCAGCTTTGTTATGCGCAACATCAGCTATTACTGTGGGTTTGGTTCCCAAGATTTCCCAACGGCCGCGAATACCTGTGTTTTTGCGTACCTGTTGCAAACCGTTGCGAATATGATCTTCTGAAACCCTAAAAGAAGGTAGCTTTTTAAGTAAGGAAACCACCCCATTGATGTTTTGTTGCTGATAGTTCCCTCGCAAATCGGTAGTGTAATTATATTGTTCTGCAACACACAACGGAGCGTCTAAGGACTTGGCTATGGCGTTAAAAACAGCAAAGGTTTCCATATCGTCGGTGCCTAGAACAACAGGCGTATTGGGTTTTATGATA
>ERZ802827.268-NODE-268-length-27914-cov-9.45813_pt1 | contig 27914 bp, 32 predicted proteins | sample MGYA00345652_ERZ802827 | MGnify/ENA primary metagenome ERZ802827 (study PRJEB30503, sample SAMEA104212372) | marine metagenome | biome: Westerlies Biome; feature: [SRF] surface water layer (ENVO:00010504) within the epipelagic zone...; material: water... | reverse complement strand
TGCTTCACGCGGGTGGCCTTGCCCACCCGTTCCCGCAGATAGAAAAGCTTCGCCCTCCTTACTTTACCGCGACGTTCAACCTTGATGGAGGCAACCTGCGGACTATGCAGCATGAAGACTCTTTCGACGCCAATACCCTGGAAAATCCGGCGCACAGTGATGGTTTGATTCAAGCCGCCATGGCGCTTGGCAATCACCACGCCCTCGTAAGGCTGAACACGTTCCTTATTGCCCTCGCTGATCCGCACACCGACACGAACGGTGTCGCCAACGTAGATCTCAGGGAGATCGGTTTTCAGCTGAGCTGTTTCGAATTCCCGGATCAGCTCCGCCGGCTTCAGGCGAACCGTGCTCACCGTGGGTGATGACTCTTTTGTCGACTCTGCAACTGCAGTATCAGCACCGTTGTTCTCGACAGCGCCATCCGTCGTCGCTGTTGCGCTCTCCTTTGCAGAAGTGTCGTTGGGATCCGCTGCCATCCAGCTCCGGGTAATCACGCCAAACAACCAGCTTACCCTGCCGTCTCTCCCCCTTTAGACCATCTCTTCAGTGCAGAAACCCAGCTTTGCAGGAGCATGCCCCCTCCGGTGAACAACATCCAAATCACCCCCAAGGCGTTGAGAAGAACCACGACAGGTTCGAGTTCTGGTCCAAGCCACTCACCTTCGTGCAGGCTCATCAGCCAATGCGCCTGATCTCGACTCAATCCACCCCAATCCCGCGCTAATCGATAGGTCAGTCCAGTGATGACAGAGGTGAGCAGCGGCAGCAAAACGAACGGAGCAATCCATCGATGCCAGCGCCTGATCTGCGCCATCCAACGCATCACCGTCATTCCCTGAGCACGATTGATAGCGTGACATCAAGACGTCGGGAATGGCCCGAAGGAACGACCGATGAACTTGTTCGCAGATCTTCTGGCCTCAGCCCAGAGCGGCTCCGTCACAGCGACAGGCCCACGCATTCAGCAGCGCCGAGGGGTGGAGATCAAATCGGCACGCGAACTCAAGATCATGGCGAAAGCCAGCCGAATCGTGGCCACGGTGCTCAGGGAAATCATGGACCTGGTGGAACCAGGCCAGACCACTGGCGATCTCGATGCCCATGCCGAACGGAGAATTCGCGAGATGGGCGCCACACCAAGCTTTAAGGGGTATCACGGCTTTCCCGCCAGCATTTGCGCCAGCATCAACAATGAAGTCGTTCACGGCATTCCCAGCAGTAAGCGGGTGATCAAGGCCGGAGATCTCCTGAAAGTGGATACAGGGGCTTTTTTTGAGGGTTACCACGGAGACAGCTGCGTCACCATCTGTGTGGGTGACGTCAGCGAGGAAGCAGCCACCCTGAGCCGTGTCGCCCAAGAATCACTTCTGGCTGGACTCGCGCAGATCCGTGCCGGCAACACCCTTCTCGATATTGCCGGAGCGGTCGAAGACCGTGTTCGTGAAGGTGGCTTCAGTGTTGTGGAGGACTACACGGGGCACGGCGTTGGTCGCAATCTTCATGAGGAGCCGTCCGTTTTCAATTTCCGAACCGACGCCCTGCCCAATGTGAAGCTCAGGCCAGGAATGACGCTTGCCGTTGAACCGATCCTCAATGCCGGTAGTAAGGATTGCCGCACCCTCAAGGATCGCTGGACCGTGGTGACCCGTGATGGACGAATGTCGGCCCAATGGGAACACACCATCGTGGTGACTTCAGACGGTTGTGAAATTCTTACGGATCGGGGTGATTGATCCTCAAGGTTCTGTTGTAAAGCCAGCGGCCAAGCTCTGTTAAGGGCATCACCACATAGGTGAACGGATTCGGTGAGACCACGATGAGTGGAAGCCCTAGTTGCACTTGAACAAGAACCTGTTTAGCCACGAAGGCAGCTGACAACACACCGATTGGATTGAGGGTCGAGCGAAAAGGCCCAAGTACCAACTTCCGGAGGAGAGGGAGGCCCGATTGACGGCGTTCGGGGACACTCCAGCGCAGGCTGACCAACTGTCCGATCAGCCTTTTGCTCAATTCATAGCCGGGACTGAGAGCTGGTTGGATTTCAGCTTCTGAGGTGTTGACCCACAGTTCCCTTGGCCGTAGGGAGTCTTCGACACAAATCTGCTCGAAACGCTGGATCAGGCGCCAATGGCTGAGGGCATTGATCTCCAGCGCCTTGGTCAAGATTTCAGGAGCCTGATCCCCACCAGGGTTGATGCCATGGTTGAGCACCAGCACATCCAGATCTCGCAGGGTCGGATCGAGAGCCGCTTCCTCACCACTGCACCAGCACACCCAATCTTGTGCAGCCTGCAGTGGCGAATGTGTCTCGACTCTGGCGCGGTGACTGATGCCAACCACCCATGCACCGCGTGCCCTCAATTGCTCTGTGAGGGCGCGCCCCAGTTCACCGTTCGCGCCGGTGATTCCCACCCGTTTCCCTTGCCACCCCTTGGGACCCACACCGATCTGAGGAGAGGTGTTGTTGGTCTGTGCCATCGCGATGAACTGGGGCATGCTTGAGGCACACCGACGGTATGACCTTGTCTGGCCTGTCCTGGGAGGCTCAGTTGGCGCTCTTTGCTCCCTACTGCGGGGGGCTGGAGATGGAGTCATCGCTCCGGGAGGCGCTGGTCCTGCTGCCGTCAGGGGAGCATGTCGGTGAACGGACGCTGGTTGGTGCCCCCGCGCATCGGTTTTCTCTTCGCTGGGATCCAGTGCAGGCTCCGCTGGAGCTCACTCGCTGCGTTCTTCAGTTTGAGAACCATCCCGAGGTTGACTATCGATTCGAGTGTCCAGCCCATCATCTGTTGAACTGGTTGATGGAAGGACCGCTGCAGGGTCGAGGAACTGATCTTCCTGACAGCTTTTGGCAATGGCTCCTTCTCAAGAGGCTCGCGGACGAGAGACCCCTTTAAATTGCAACAAGAACCACTAATTTCCCGTATGGGCTCCACGCTGCTGATCGGATCCTGTGAACCCTTCAGTGGCAAATCAGCCCTTGTGTTGGGCCTGGCACGCCACCTGCTCTCTGCAGGAGAGCGCGTTCGGTTTGGGAAACCCCTGGCCACCAGTTTCGATTGGGTGCCTGAACAGGGTGACTTGCCTGATCCTTTGATTGACGACGATGTGCGTTTCGTGGGCGAGACCCTTGGTCTTGAAGATCAGGAGCTAATTCCTTCGCTGCATCTTCTGTCGCCGTTCACAGCAGAGAACCGTTTGGCGCAGGGCATGTTGACCGCTGGTGATGGCTTGGATCATCTCCGCAAGCAACTCCTTGGTTTTGACGGTGGGGTGACCCTCCTTGAGGCTGCAGGCAACCTGCACGAAGGACTTCTGTATGGCTTGAGCCTCGTACAGCTGGCCAATGAACTCGATGCTCCTGTGGTGCTGGTGCATCTGTGGCAAGACAGCTGCAGTGTGGATGCTCTCCTTGCCGCTAAAACGCAATTGGGGGATCGCCTGCGTGGGGTGGTTCTGAACGCTGTCACCCCCGACGAAGTGGAGGGACTTGAGCGCGAGGTGGTGCCAGCTCTTCAGGGGCTGGGACTCACTGTGTTCGGGGTCATGCCCCGTTCTCCTCTGTTACGCAGCGTCACGGTGGGAGAGCTGGTCCGTCGATTGGATGCGCGGGTGATCTGCTGCCCCGAAAAGCTTGAGTTGCTGGTCGAAACCCTCAGCATCGGTGCCATGAATGTGAACTCAGCCATGGAGTTCTTCAGGCGTCGCCGCAATATGGCTGTTGTTACAGGTGCTGACCGCACCGACATTCAGCTGGCTGCCCTGGAAGCTTCCACCCAGTGCCTCATCCTCACGGGAGCCGGCGAACCTCTGCCGCAGCTGATTAATCGGGCTGATGAACTCGAGGTTCCTTTGCTCAAGGTGGAACACGACACTCTGGCCACTGTTGAAGTGATTGAGCAGGCTTTCGGTCACGTTCGGCTGCATGAGGCGGTCAAAGCCACGTATGCCTTTCGCCTGGTGGAGGAACATTGCCGGTTGAGCGATCTCACCAAGGCGGTAGGGCTCGCGTAATCACTGCTAGTTTTTAAACACGCATGCTCGTTGCCATTGAGCCGATCCCTTGATCTTCCTGCACTGGACAAGGTCGACACCCTTGCACAGGAATTGGCCTTGCTTCAGGACAAGGGGCAACGACGCATTGCGATTCTTGGCAGCCGCCATGTTCCAGTGGTGGCAATCCATCTCATTGAACTCATCGCACGCTCCCTTGCTCAGGAGGGTCACTCCCTCTTGACCTCTGGAGCTCAGGGCGTGAATGCTGCTGTCATCAGAGGAGTTCTTGCTGTTGACGCTTCAAAGCTCACGGTTCTTCTTCCTCAGAGTTTGAGCCGCCAGGTGCCAGAGATTCAGAATCAGTTGGATCAAGTACTGCATCTGATTGAAAAGCCAGAGCACGACGATCTGCCTTTGCCGATGGCCAGCAGTCTCTGCAATCAGGACATCATCACGCGCTGTGATCAGTTGATATGCCTGGCGTTTCATGACAGCGAAACGCTTCTTGCGAGTTGCCGCAATGCTGAAGATATGGGGAAAGTGGTGAGTCTTCTTTATTTCGACTGATGATCAGCGCAGGGCTGTGATCGGAAGAACCTGAAGATGGGTTCCTTCACGCCCCATCACTAGAACCTGATCTCCTGGAGCCAGAGGCCGCTCCAGATCAAGTGAACTGGCTGCCCAACTCTGGCCATGCCAACGCACTCGGCCTTCCCCACCTGGGCTGATAGAACCAAGGACTTCAGCCATGTCTCCGTTCAGCCTGTGGCGGCTTGGAGACGGCGTGCGTCCGGAGGACCAGCGGCTGAGCCAGACGGTCCCCGTTACGGTGATCAAAAGAAAGAGGCTGAACTGGAGCCAGATCGGCACAGGGGCCAGAGCCGTGAGCACCGAAAGGATCAGTCCTCCCAGTACGGCAACCATCAGACCATCGAAGCTCGGTTGTGATAACTCGATCGCCAGCAAAAGTCCTGCCAGCAGGAGCCAAGCCAGGGGGACTCCAAAGGGAAGCATGGAACGCGACAGACTTTCTTCACTTTGGCGGTTATTTTCGATAGAAACGCATTTTTATGGAAGCGCTTTTCGGTCTGCCTGCCCTGGTTCTTCTGGCGATTTTAGGAACCGGCAGCGTCAAGGTCACCAGCGGAGGTCGATCCAGACTTGTTGAACGCCTTGGAAAATTCGATCGCGAGCTTCAACCGGGCCTCTCCATTGTGATTCCCGTGGTGGAAAAGGTTGTCAGCCATGAATCACTCAAGGAGCGTGTGCTGGATATTCCTCCCCAGCTCTGCATCACTCGAGACAACGTGTCAATCGAGGTCGATGCGGTGGTGTATTGGCAACTTCTTGAACATTCTCAGGCCTATTACGCCGTTGACAATCTCCAGGCGGCGATGGTGAATCTGGTGCTGACCCAGATCCGCGCTGAAATGGGCAAGCTTGACCTCGATCAGACATTCACCACACGCAGTGAAGTGAATGAATTACTCCTCAGGGAACTCGATGAGGCTACGGATCCCTGGGGTGTGAAGGTCACCCGTGTGGAAATGCGGGATATCAATCCCTCCCCTGGTGTAAAGCAGGCAATGGAGGCTCAGATGACGGCTGAACGGGAAAAACGGGCAGCGATTCTGCGTTCCGAGGGAGAGAAGGAAGCTCAGCTCAACGAAGCACGGGGCCGCGCTGAGGCGCTTGTCCTTGATGCCCGAGCGCAGAAGGAAGCGCTTTTGCTGGAGGCGGAGGCCCAGGCCAATCAGCAGAGCGTTCTTGCTGAAGCGAAATCACAAGCAGCTCTTGTTGTGGCCAAAGCACTCGCTGAGAGTCCGCAAACAGAGGAAGCGATCCGTTTGATGCTTGCCGAAAATTGGATGGCGATGGGGCAGCGCATGGCGGATTCGCCAGCGGGAAGTGTGTTGATGGTGGATCCCCAGTCCCCGGCATCGCTGTTGGCAGCCCTGAAACAGTTCCAGCAGGGAGATCGCTAAGCCGTTGCAATCAGCGCCCGCAGCCCCTCCAGGTACAGAATGCCCGTGCACAACAAGGCTCCAGCCCAACAAAGACTCCTCACCGCTGGAACGTTGGCGACATAGGCCGGTAAATACACGAGCCTGAGCAGGGGGTGGAGCAGTGCGGCTGGAATAGCCAGTCCACCCAGGGGACCCGTTTGCATGACTGCCAACAGCGCCAGGAGTGCTGCGGGTGCATGCAAGGTGAAGGATTCAAAACTGTTCTGATGGGCCCAGCTGGCTCTCTGCCCCCACGCGGGAAGACGCTCGAACATGGCTCGTGGCGCCTTCATGTCGCTCAGGGTGTAGTCGGCCTGGGATCGGGCCGCGCCAAGGGGCACGATGCTGACGATCACCACGCCACCAGACAGCACCAGTGACCAGGCGTAGGGGGCCACAGAAGCTTGAGTCAGGAGGTCGATCAGATTCACGGCCAAGAGCGCAATCACTTAGACGATAGGAATCGACTGGATTGCAATGCGCTCCGTTCGCTCTGGCTGATTCTTCGTGGATGAGCACTTAGCCGTTCTTGCTTGATTTCAAAAACACTGCTTCTGCGCACCCCCCTGTTCGAACGAATTGGAGCCCGACTGCTCACAGATCCGTGTCTATCTCTGTCGAGGATCTCAAGGCCTGAATGGGACCCAAGCCATGATCAATCAATACTTCGAACCATACCGAATAAAAAATTCAGAGGAATGTTGCTGCCCCAGCGCTAGAATACGCAAAGAAAGAATCTGATCGATGGCAACGTATTCCTTTGATGTGGTTTCTGATTTCGATCGACAGGAGCTGGTTAATACCCTTGATCAGGTTCGCCGTGATGTTGGGCAGCGTTACGACCTTAAGGACTCCAAGACAGATATTGAGCTTGAGGATGCAGCAGTCGTGATTACAACCGCTAGTGATATGACCTTACAGGCTGTTGAGGATGTTCTCCGTGCCAAGGCGACCAAACGCAATCTGTCTTTGAAAATCTTTGATTTTCAAGCTCCTGAGGCGGTTGGAGGTAACCGCGTTAAGCAGGTCATTCAACTCAAGAAAGGACTCAGTCAGGAGCTGGCAAAGAAAATGAGCAAGATCGTGCGTGATGAGCTTAAAAAAGTCACGGTGGCTATCCAGGGTGAAAGTCTTCGTGTTACAGGCAAAAGTAAAGATGACTTGCAACAGGTGATTCAGTTGTTGCGGTCCAAGGAGGATGAGCTTGATGTTCCTCTTCAGTTTGAGAACTATCGCTGATTTATAGATTCAGATTGAGCTGAACTCCACCGGCCCAGATCCCTTGAACTTTGCCTTCACCGCCTGGGTTGATCACCCACTGCAAGACTGGTTGTAGCTGAACTGTTTCGGATAAATAAATTGAATAATTGAGCTCAATCACACCTTCATACGTAGTTCCGGGAGAAAGGTTTGGGCTGAAGCTGGTTCGGCTCACACCAAGTGCCAGAACATCACGCGGACGATTGCTCAGAATTCCCTGGGACAACCATCCGCCTCCAAGGTAGGAGGGGAAGGGATTATTCCCTGGATCGAGACTGATGCGTCCTGCGGCCCAAAGTCGGTTGTCCATTCCTAGGGGAAGTTGCAATGGCCAGGTGAGCGAGCCGTAAATCCCACGATTCCGGCCTGAACCCACATCTCCCGTTCGATTTGTTGGGAGCTGAGTGGAGGCGATGTAGCCCCCGAGTTGTGCTTCCGGGGCAGGCAAGGTTCGCTCAACGGTGATGCGGCTGTTGCCTAGAGGAATCGGTTCAAGAAGATCCTGGCGTGATCTCAGTGGATTGGTGCTCCACTGCAGGGCCTGGACGCTCCCCCTCACCTGTGGCTGCTCAGGGTTGACTCCCAGGCTGGAGGCGATCGATGTTTCTGGATCGAGATAGAAATATCCATAGGTGAGGGAGCCCATGCTCTCCGAGTGAGCCGCCACTTTCACCCCAGGGGTAACCAATGGATTGATGGGCAGGCCAACCACCAGAAGGTTGAGTGTGTTGTTGAGGGTTGAATTGATGTATGCATTCATCGCCGGCGTGACCAGAAAATCTGGATCCATCGACAGCAAGCCGGCTGATGCGCTCCACCAACTTTGGCCGCGATTGCGTTCCACACTGGCGGCCGTAATCCAGGTGCCAACCGGGTTCACCAAGGTTTGAAGCGTGAATTCTGAGCCGAGCTCCGTGTTGAGGTTGGGGTTCCCTGCTTGATTGGTGAGTTCGAGATTCACCTGCCAGTGATCCAGTTCCTTCCAGGTTGTTTCTGGCTTGTGAAAGCCGCTGCCTACGCTCAGTCCCACCACCGTGTTTTGAAACCAGCTGCTGGCCGAGGGGTCGAGGCCTCCTTGAATGCCACCTATCGGCTCAGCGGTGAACTGAATGCTGAAGTCAACCCAGTTCGGGAGACCGAGCAATGTTTGAAAAGGACCCGCTTTAACAGGTGCGCCCAGCACCACAAACAACGTGGCAGCGCCGATGCACCTGATCGCGGAAGGCACTGGTGTTAGGCGATGTCAGCGAATGATTCGCGGAACGCTTGAAGTGTTGCTTCGATATCACCATCGGAATGCGCCAGGGATGTGAATCCGGCTTCAAAAGCGGAAGGTGCCAGGTAGACGCCCCGTTGGAGCATCGCCCGATGCAGCTTGCCGAAGCGTTCAGCATCTGTGGCTTTCGCTTCTTCGAAATTGCGCACCGGACCCTCACAAAGGAAGAATCCGAACATTGCGCTGACGCTGCCCCCGGTGATCGGCATGCCGGCGGCTGATGCAGCTTCCTTGATTCCAGTGATGAGTTGTTCTGTTGCCGTGGTCAGCTTTTCGTAAGTGCCTGGCTGACGGAGCAGTTCAAGTGTCTTGATGCCAGCGGTCATGGCCAGAGGATTGCCGCTCAAGGTGCCCGCTTGGTACATCGGACCTGCGGGAGCCACCATCTCCATGATCTCGCGGCGTCCGCCGTAGGCACCCACGGGCAGACCGCCACCGATCACCTTGCCCATGGTGGTGAGGTCCGGAGTGACACCGAAATGTGCCTGGGCTCCCCCGTAACTGATACGGAATCCGGTCATCACCTCGTCGAAGACCAGCAAGGCTCCATGCTCCTTGGTGAGCTCTCGCAGACCCTCGAGAAAGCCTGGTTCGGGTTGGATGAAACCGGCATTGCCCACAATGGGTTCAAGGATCACTCCAGAAATGGCATCTGGATTTTCAGCGAACAGCTGCTTGACCGCTTCCAGGTCGTTGTAAGGAGCGGTGAGGGTGTTGGCTGTGGTGCTCCTGGGAACGCCAGGGGAGTCGGGGAGTCCGAGGGTGGCGACTCCAGAGCCAGCCTTCACGAGGAACATGTCCGCGTGCCCGTGGTAACAGCCCTCAAACTTGATCACCTTGTCGCGACCAGTGAAGGCCCGCATCAGACGCAGCACTGCCATGCAGGCCTCTGTGCCGCTGTTCACGAAGCGGACCATCTCCACGCTGGGTACAGCGTCGATCACCATCTCCGCCAGGGTGTTTTCGAGTGCACAGGGAGCTCCGAAGCTCGTGCCCTTCTCGATGGCTTCCTGCAGGGCACTGATCACTTCGGGATGGGCATGGCCGCAGATGGCAGGCCCCCAGCTGCCGATGTAATCGATGTATTTATTCCCATCCACATCCCATGCATAGGGACCCTTAACCCGATCGAAAACGATGGGTTGCCCCCCCACGGACCGGAATGCCCTCACCGGAGAGCTCACGCCACCGGGCATCAGAGCCTGCGCGGCACTGAACAACTCCTGTGAACGGGTGGTGTTGAGAGTGGGTGCAGTCACGGGGGCGGAAGCCAATGGGCCGATGCAAACCGTGCCACATCCTGCCCCAAGAATGGCCCGAATCGCCGGAACTGTGTCGGAAGACAGAGTTTGACTGTGTTGCTGACTAGGTTAAGGGCGTCTTGCAAACCGGGAGTGGTTCACGACTGGGCAGCACTTGAGCGAGATCTGAAGCGTTTTCTCAGTCCTAAGGCTGTGGTTTCGCGCCGAGAGGAACTTCTCGTTTACGACTGCGACGGGCTCACCATGGATCGCCATGCGCCGCCTCTCGCCGTTCTTCCCAGAAGCACTGAAGAGGTTGCGGCGATCGTGGCCGCCTGTCATCGGTATTCCATCCCCTTTGTCGCCAGGGGAAGCGGGACTGGGCTCTCTGGGGGGGCTCTGGTGGAGGAGGACGCGCTCTTGATCGTGACCAGCCGAATGCGCAGGATCCTCGACGTGGATCTCAGCAATCAGACCATCACCGTGGAACCCGGTGTCATCAACAGCTGGGTGACCCGTGCCGTCGCAGGCGATGGCTTCTATTACGCGCCTGATCCTTCCAGCCAGGTGGTCTGCAGCATCGGTGGGAATGTTGCTGAGAACTCTGGTGGCGTTCACTGCCTCAAATATGGAGTCACGAGCAATCACGTGTTGTCGATGCAGGTTGTGTTGCCTGATGGCCAGGTGATGCAACTGGGACGGGACCTCTCAGAGACCTGCGCCATCGATCTGCGCGGAGCGTTCATCGGCAGCGAAGGCACGCTTGGCATCGCGACGGAAATCACGTTGCGTTTATTGCCAGCCCCTCAGGAGGTTGCTGTGCTCCTTGCTGACTTCCCCTCCATGGAGGCTGCTGGTGAGGCCGTAAGACGCATCACATCAGCTGGAGTACTGCCTGCCGGTCTGGAGATCATGGACCACACCTGCATCGAAGCTGTCAATGCTGCCTTCGCCGAGGAGGAATACCCCCCGAACGCTGGAGCTGTTCTCTTGATTGAGCTGGATGGCCAGGCCCTTGAAGTGAAGGAGGCTGTGGAGCTGGCCAGATGCCTTTGCCGCGAAGCGGGAGCGGGACGGGTTCGGGAGGCTTGGGATGAGACCGAACGGGCGAGGCTCTGGAGGGGCCGAAAAAGTGCGATCTCGGCTCTGGGGCGTCAGTGCCCCAGCTACTACCTGCAGGATGGCGTCGTTCCGCGAACGGCCCTCCCATCCGTTCTGGCTGCCATTGATCGCCTCAGCTCTGATCATGGCCTTGTGGTGGCCAATGTGTTTCACGCCGGTGATGGCAACCTCCACCCGCTCATCCTTTATCGGGCCTCTGACCCTGGTGTGAACGAGAAGGTCAAGACCCTGGGTGCAGCCATCATGGAGCTTTGTCTTGAGGCAGGGGGAAGCATCAGCGGGGAACATGGCGTGGGCAGCGACAAGCGTTGTTTCCTTGATCGCATGTTCAGTGAGGATGATCTCGCAACAATGAAACGACTGCGCTTGGCCTTTGATCCTGATGGTCTGGCCAATCCAGGCAAGATCTTTCCGACTCCGAAGAGCTGTGGCGAATCGCAGCGGCGTTTCGTTGCGTTGCAGAGCTCCGGCCGTCGGTTACCGAACGAGGCAGTTGTTTTTTAACAGCTTTCCTCCGCCTCTTCATCCTCTTCAAGATCCCAGGCCAGATCAACCATCACAGGGGCATGGTCGCTCGGTTGCTCTCTGCCCCGTTCCTGTTTGTCGATGCTGCAGCTTCTGGCCAGTTCCTGCAGATCTCTGCTCAGATAGATGTGATCGATCCGCCAACCGCTGTCGCGGTTCCAAGCTCCACTGCGGTAATCCCACCAACTCCAGTGTCCACTTCCTGGCTCAAACAGGCGAAAGGCGTCGCCCAGATTGGAACCCAGCACCTGATGGAGAGCCTCCCGCTCTGCTTCTGAGGCCATGATTCCTCCAGTCAGTCGATCCGGGTCGTGGAGATCTCTCGCTTCCGGTCCGATGTTGAAGTCACCCACCACGCAGAGTGGTTCATCCCTGGCTTCCGCTGACCGCAGATAGCGTTCCAGGCAGCTCAACCAGTTCAGTTTGTAGCTGTACTTCTCTGAACGCAGGCTGGAACCATTCGGCACGTAGAGATTCACTACCCTGATGCCATCCACCAGAGCACTGATCACGCGCTTTTGAGCACCGAGCGCTTCAGCGTCTGCGTCACCAGGTAATTCTCCAGTCAAGCCAAGGCGCACATCCTCTAATGGCTGCCGACTGATCAGAGCGACGCCGTTGTAAGACTTCTGACCGTGGATGCTGACGTCGTATCCCCTCTCCCGGAATGGTTCCAAGGGAAAAAGAGGATTGTCGACCTTGGTTTCCTGAAGCGCGAGCACATCGATGGTGTGCCGATCCAACCAGCTGAGAGCATGTCCCAGACGAGTCCGCACGGAGTTGACGTTCCAGCTGGCGATCTGCACAGAATCTGTTAACGACGGCCAATGACCCTTAGCATCGTCGTCCTTAGCGGAGTCGATCCATGCCCTCTCTGTTGAAGTTCGGAGCACTGGCGGTGGCATGGTCCGCGCTGCTGGCAGCTCCCCAGCCGGGAGTCGCTCAGACCTCCCTCTCGGAGTCCAGCTCTGGTTTTGAAAGGAACAGCGACCGAGACATTTTCAACACGATTCAGGGGGATAGCGATAAAGGATCGGTGCTGGATGCCACCAATCCGATGGAGCTTATGCAGCGTCTGCGTCAGGCCACATCCCTCAACGACGCCACCGCTCCTTCTGATGCGATCGATGCTGCACTCAGGGCTCTCGAGCAGCCAGATCCCGCTGCTGGGACTCTTCCCTGATCATCGGACTTGGGGTACTCGCGTTGTTGCGCGCCGCCTCAAGTGCCCAGTTCAGTGTGATGGACGAGAGATTGTTCGTATTAAGACGTTCACCGTCTCCCAATCGTTCAGCTTGGTTTAACAGGGCTAAAGCCTGATCGCCCTTTCCTTGATCTCGATTCAATAAGGCCAAGGCTAGAAGCGGCTCAACTCGGCTTGGGTCGTCTTTGATCAACCGTTCATAGGTTGAAGTGGCTGCTTTGACGTCCCCGTCTTGCCGCTGAAGATCTGCAAGGAGCAAGCCCAATTCCAGACGCTGTTTCGGAGCGGACTGTTGGAAGAGTTGGCTCACCTGATCGAGAGCCGGTTGAACGGAACCCGTCTCAAGGGACAGAAGGCTGTTGAGTGAGATCACCTCCAGACGGTTTGGATGAAGCGTCTGGAGGCGTTTCAAAGTGATTGCCGCAGCTTGACGATCCCCCTGGCTGAGCTGGGCTCTTGCCAGCAGTACCGACCATCGCCAGTCACGCGGATTGAACGCCACCTGCTCCTGGATCAGAGTCAGGCTGGAGGGAGATGAGGTGGCCTTGGGCGCATCATGACGGAGACTCCGTCTCGGCTGAAACTCTTCGTCGACTACGACCCATCCAAGTAACAGGCTTAGGCCGATCCCAATCATCAGCAGATGGGAGGGCCGGATGAGTTGGCGGCGGAACCGTGCCAAGGACATTCGAGATCAAGCAACAGTCTGAGGGGAATCCCTCGCGCTGGCTAGAGTCCCCACGGGCTAGTGAATGCCCTTAATACCGATGCGCGACCATCCTATTCCCGCGGTGACTGAGCCGCTTCAGTACAGGGCCATCGGTGTCGTGCGCGGAGAGTTCCGTGCGGACTCTGATGAGAAGTCCACGCGCGGACAGCTGATTGATTCCGATGGCCAGGCCTTGGAGTGTGTGGTGCTGGGACGGATGCTCACGTTGATGCGCCGTCATTTGGATATGAGTCAGCCCCATCTGTGGGTTGTGTATCCCCGCTGCCGAGAACAGGAGCATCTGCATCTTCAAATTGCCGGGATTTGGGAACCCAGCACGCTGTCTCGCTCGGATGACCTTGAAGGAAGTGCTCCCGCCGAAGACTCGTTGCCTGAAGGTGATGACTACTTTTCCATCCGAGGGGAGCTTGTCTACACCAAGGCCGAGACGGCGGATGTGGTGGTGAAGGTGCGTCAGCAACCCCGCGCCGATGGCTTTCGGCCTCTTCCTTTCAAGCTTCAGCTGAAAGGTCAGCTTGCTCTGGAGCATCTGCGGCATTTCGTCAGCCTTGATGTGCGCCGACAGGGCCAGTTGCTTCAGATCGAATCTTCAGAAGTGATTGCTCCGATGCCAACACGCGGCGGCAAGGGGCGAGGTGGTGCAGCCCGTCGTGGTGCCTCCAGCACGCGACCGGTCAGTAGCTGATGGCGTCGTCGCCTGTTTCATCCACCACTGCGGGTCTTGCCGTCGCTGGCTGCACAGCTTTGGCTGTGTTTGGGCCCCTTGTCGGGGTGTCTCCGGCTTGGATCGCCCTTCTCATCGGTGGTGGATTGTTGGGACTCACGGTGGATGCCTCCCAGCTCGAAGGGATGGGCGGGCACCTAGTGGCCGAAGCTCTGCCGGGGGGGAAAGCCCGGTTGCGCCGGGTGGCACGCCATGAAGCCGGTCACTGGCTCGTGGCCCGCGACGAGCAGCTGGGTGTGAAGCGCGTGCTGGTTGGAACGCGGGCCTGTCTTGAAGCCGGTTTGCGCTGCAACGGGGCGACCGAGTTCACGCTTCCTGATCAAGCACGTCTGCCCCTTGAGGAGCTTCGCCGCTGGAGTCGAGTGCTGCAGGCCGGCATTGTGGCTGAAGTATTGCTCGAGGGAGCAGCGCGGGGCGGCGAGGACGACCGGGCTTTGCTCGGGCAGATCTGGGGTCTGTCTGGTCAGGATGTGGAGACAGCACAACGGGAGCAACGCCGGGCACGGCGAGAGGTGGAACAATTTCTTCGCCATCACCGCGATGATCTTGAGGCTGTGGCCGAACGGCTGCTGGAGGGCCTGGAACCGGAGGCGGCATGACCTCCCTGTTTGTTGACTGTCCCACCGGTCTCGCCGGAGACATGCTTCTTGCGGCTTGTCTGGATCTCGGTGTTCCCGAGGAGGTGATCCATGAGCCCTTGCGCCAGCTTGGGTTCGCTCATGCCTACGCCCTCAGCGTTGAGGAGGCGTCCAGCGGCGGTCTGCGTGGCTTAAGGCTTGTCGTTGAGAGTACGGAAGACGAGCCGCCCCATCGGCACTGGCGTGAGCTGCGTGATCGCATCAGCGCCTCCCCCCTGTCTGCGCCGTTGCGCCAGCGGATCCTTTCGGTGTTTGAAGCCCTTGCTGAGGCTGAGGCAGCGGTGCATGGCACCGACCCCGAGGCGGTTCATTTCCACGAAGTAGGAGCCATCGACAGTCTTGTCGATGTGGTGGGGGTTTGCGCTGCCCTGGAGCATCTGCAGGTCAGTTCCTTGCTTTGCCAGCCCCCACCAGCAGGTCGGGGCACGGTGACCACGGCCCATGGCGTGTTGCCCGTTCCCGTTCCTGCGGTTCTGGAGTTGGCCAGGCGGCATGGGCTGACCCTGCTCGGCGGCATGGGGTGGCCTGAGGCCGAACTCACCACACCCACAGGATTGGCACTCATGGCCCTGCAGGCTGATGGATTTGGCTGGCCATCGGTTCTTCAACCGGTCGCTACAGGGATCGGACTGGGGCATCGCCAACTTGATCGTCCCAACCTGTTGCGTCTAATCCAGGTGCAGCCCGCTCAGTGTTCTGCTTCTGATCAACCCCAGTGGCAGGAGCTGGTGGTGCAGGAGGCCTGGATTGACGATGCCTCAGCTGAAGCCATTGCCTGGTTGGTTGAGCAGCTTCGTAGCGGTGGGGCCCAGGATGTTGCCTGTGCACCCATTCAGATGAAGAAAGGCCGGGCTGGTACGGCCGTGACCGCCCTGGTGCGAGCAGACCATGCTGACGCGCTGAGGCGGATCTGGTGGCGAGAGAGTCCAACTTTGGGGCTAAGGGAACGGCACCAGGGGCGCTGGGTGCTTCCCCGGCGCAGGGGAATGCTCTCCACGTCCTGGGGGGACCTGGCTGCCAAGCAGGCCCGGCGTCCGGATGGACAACTTGAGGTCAAGCCGGAACGTGATGCTCTGCAGCAGCTGGCCGACAAGAGTGGACTGACACCTTCCCGTCTGCTCAGCCAGTTGCGGCTGGATGGTGAGGGGTTCGAGCCGTGGGAGGACTGGCGATGCTGAAGCTGCGCCGCTTGCAATGGCCTGTCTACCTGCCCGGTGGCCTGAAGCTGTGGGTGACGCTGCTGACCCTTTCCTTCGTCGCCTGGGCGCTCAAAGGGCATGCTGCGGGCTTGCGCAGCCTCACGATTTCGGCCCTGGGCTGGTGGTGGCTGATGCTGGCCATCGGGCTGAGTTGGCTCAGCTTGGTCGTGAATGCTGTCAGTTGGAGAGTCCTTGTTCTCTGGCTGGGCCATGGCACTGGCCAGACCCCTTTGTTGCCGCTCTATCTCAGCAGCAATCTTCTCAAGTACCTCCCCGGTGGGATCTGGCATTTCGTGAAGCGCGTGAGGGCATTAGCACCCTCCATCGGCACGGGCCCGGCTCTGGTTTCCGTGTTGCTGGAGCCCATGCTGATGGCTGTCGCCGCACTGCTCTGGGTGCCCTTCGGGGGCTTTCAGGGCGGACTCGCGCTGCTCGCTCCTCTGCCGGCCCTGCTTCTCCTGCCTCGCTGGCGGGAGCCGCTTCTGCGTCGCCTCGAGCGTCAGCGGCTGCGCCAGCTCAACCGGGTGCAGGACGATTCGTTAGGTGTTTTGACTCAACCCGAGCAGTACGGAAGCGGCCGTGATGGCTACCCATGGAGCCCCTTGCTGGCTGAGCTGCTGTTTGTGGCCTGCCGTTTCTCAGGATTTTGGGCCTGCCTGCAGGTGTTTGGCCTCAATCAGGTGCTGTCGATCACCGCTTGGCTGGCGGCCTTCGCCCTGGCCTGGACGGCCGGATTGGTGGTGCCGGCAGCCCCAGGAGGCTTGGGTGTCTTTGAGGCGGTGCTTCTGCTGAGGCTGGGGCAGTCGGTTCCTGAGGCGCCGCTTTTGGCTGTGGCGTTGAGTTACCGCCTGGTGGTCACCTTGGCGGATGTCTTGGCTGCCGGGGGCGTGTGGGCGGATAGGGCTCTGTCGGCGCGTTGGCTGGCCTCAAAGGCCTAACCGATCCATGGTGTGTCTGGTGGCAAACACGTCTTGGCTGGGTGCAGTGATCACTTGGCTGTCTCGCATCGAAGCCAAGGGCCTGGATATGGAGAGCCTCTGAGATGGAGACACCGCCCACGGCCGCTCAGGTGTTGCCCTGTCCACTCGCTGCTGGTTGGGAGCTGGTGCGCACGACTCCCCTGCCGCGTACGGGCTCTGATGGACAGCCGATGGGGGGCTTCTCAGCGGCGGCCTATGACCAGGACGATGATCGGCTCTGGCTTCTGAGTGATGCCCCCCGAGGGCATCTGGTGCCGTTCAGCGGTTTGCGGGCACAGGTGACTGGCAGAGGTGCTCTGCGAGCCGGCCCCCGCTTACTGCTCAGGGACGGTGCGGGTGAACTGCTGCCTGAAGGGTTTGATGGTGAAGGCCTGGTGCTCGCCGGAGACGAGGCCTGGATCGTCAGTGAAGGCCGCCGCACCCAGGAGCGGCGCGCGAGGCTGCAGCGTCATTCCTTGCGCAACGGTCGTCTTCTGGAGGAGCGCTCGCTTCCCGCACCCTGGCAGGAGTGGCCTGGGCAGGGATTGAGGGCCAACAAAGGTCCTGAATCGCTCACGCGCACACCGGCCGGTGATCTGGTTCTGGCCGCCGAAGCTCCCCTGGTGCAGGACAGCCCTCTGGCGGACCAAGACCTGGTGCCACTGGCGGTTCAGGCAACCGGTGAGCCGCCGAGCATCCTGGGTCGGATCGCCCTCGGCCCTGCGGGGGCCGCGGCATCCCGCTCACTGGGCCTTACGGAGCTTCTGGCCTTGGATGCTCCACCGGCTTTGCTGGCTCTTCTGCGCAGTTATGTGCCGCCCCAGCGTTGGACTGCGCAGCTGCAAGTGCTGCCCCTGCCCACGTCCCCTCTGGAGGAAGCGCCGCCCTTGGTCCCCTCCCAAGGCTGGGATCTGCTGGAGGCCGGCTTGCCTGCCGATAACTGGGAAGGGATGGCCTGGGGGCCCCAACTCGATGACGGCCGGGTCGTGCTTGTGCTGGTGAGTGACGACAATTTCAATCCGCTTCAGCGAAGCTGGGTGTCGCTGCTGGTGCCGCGTCGCGGTTCAGGCTGCCCGTCCGGTCGCTTTCAGTTTTGATCATGACCCTGCCTCGCCGTTCCGTTCTTGCGTTGCTGGGTCTTGGAGCTGCCGGTCTGGTGGGATCCCGGCCACGGGGCCAGACCGCTGCGGCTGCTGATTCAGGAGTGCCTGTTTCGTCTGAATGGCCTTTCAAACCGGTGCCGACTCCACTGCCGGTGGACAGTGATGGCCTGACGGCTGCGCAGCAGCAGCAGGTGTATAGGCGCATTGCGGTGGAGGACCGCTTGGTGGTTCCCGAGGGGTATCGCGCCGATCTGATCGCGGCCTGGGGAGATCCGATGCCCCAGGGGCGCTTCGGCTTCAACAACGACTATCTCGGTTTTGTGTCCCGCGGATCGGACGATGCTCTGCTCACGGTGAATTTTGAGTACATCAGTGCCTTGCCCTGGACCGAGGGCTTCCGCGAGGTGGTCGGCCGCCCACTGCCCTGGCAGCAACTGGTCGCAGCTCTCGCCTCCCGCGACGGGGTGATCGATTGCACTGCGTTGCAGGGCAATGAGCGTTTGCTGGCTTTGATTCGCTCCGTCAGCGATGAAGCTATGGCGGATCTCGGGCTGGGGGTGATCGCCATCAGCCGGAATGGCGATGGCCAGTGGGCACGCCGCAGCGATCCTGTGGAGCGTCGGGTGGATGGTTTGGCTGGCTGGACTGATCCCTCCCAGCGCTTGCAAAGCACCGGGCCTGCGGCCGCGGTGTTTCGCCGCTCCGAGCGGATGGGCTACGACGATGGCCTCGGTGATCAGGTGATCGGTACCTTTGCCAACTGCGCAGGCGGTACCACGCCCTGGGGCACGGTGCTCAGTGCGGAGGAGAACTTTCAATCCCAGGTGCCGGAGCCGGTGTTCGCCGATGGCAGCGCGGTGTCTCCCTCCGAACGTCCCTTCGTCTGCCGGCAGACCCGGCTGGGGGGACTGGGCAATGTGTATGGCCTGGCTGGCAACAAGTACGGCTGGATGGTGGAGATCGACCCGGCAGCCCCCGAAACGCCAGTGCGCAAGCACACGGCGCTGGGGCGTTTCCGCCACGAGGCAGTGGCGCTTCGCGCTGAAGCGGGTGCTCCGCTGCGGGTTTACTCCGGCTGTGATCGCCGGGGCGGCCATCTCTACCGTTATGTCAGCGCCGAGCCTGTGACAACCCCTCGCGATCCAGGTAACTCGCGGTTGCTCGAGAACGGTGAGCTGCAGGTGGCCCGCTTCCATGTGGATGGAACCGGTGAATGGCTCCCCCTGCGTGCAGATTCACCAGTGCGGCCGTTCCTGCCCAGCCGCTTCACGCAGGCGGGCCTGAGTTGCCCAGTGGAGCTTCCCCATTCCGATCGCCGGCGTGCCGGTGCGGAGTTCTTTCGCGAGGACGCCGCGGTGCAGGCCTACGCGAAGCGCTTCCCGACGCTGGGCAGTCTTTATTCGGGGGAAGGAGAACTCCTACAAGGAGCCATCCTGGTGGATGCCCACCTGGCGGCCCGAGCGGCAGGTGGAACTCCCACCGCCCGCCCTGAAGACACGGAGATCGATCCGTTAACGGGAGACCTACTGGTCGCCTTCACTTCGGGCTATCCCAGCACCACCGGTGGTCCGGACCCCGCCATCTTCCGCGGGCCCAATGGGGAAGCGATCTGGGGCCATGGCTGGGTGATGCGTCTGTCGGATGATCCGGCCCGCAGCGGCGAGGCCAGTGGTGGCGCATTCCGTTGGCGCATGGCGGCCACCGGCGGAGAACCCTGGACTGGCGGTCTGGGTTTTACCAATCCCGACAACCTGGCGCTCGATGGCCAAGGCAATCTCTGGATCGTGACCGACCGTTCGGCCAAATCCTCGGCCAGCGATCAGTTCGGCAACAACAGCTGCTGGTTTGTGCCCCGAACCGGCGATAGCGAGGCCGAAAGGGCCGCCTGCTTTGCGACCGGGCCGATGGAGTGTGAGCTTTGCGGACTCAGCCTGGATGACCAGGAGAGGGCCCTGTTTCTGGCCATTCAGCACCCTGGTGAAGTCCACGGTGCCCGGGGGCCCAGGGACCAGGAAATGCAAGTGCACACGTTGCGTGACCGTGATGGAGGGGTGATCGAACAGCTGCGCACGGTCGCGATGGGCTCGAACTGGCCGGCCCAGGCACCCGGCCGCCCCCCTCGCCCTGGCGTGGTGGCGGTGCAGCGACGCAACGGTCAGCCGCTGCTGGAGGGCTGATCTGTTTCTCGACTGAGCTTGGGAATCAACGCTGTTGCAGCCAGCAATCCCAGGGTGAGGATCATGAGGGCCGGCCAGAGGGCGGCGGCGAGGCGTTCGTCACTGGCGTACTGAAACACCCGGATGGAGAGGGTGTCGAAGTCGAACGGACGCACCGCCAGGGTGAGGGGGAGTTCCTTCACGGTGTCGACAAAGACCAGGAGGCTTCCCACCAGCAGCGGTCCACGCAGCAGGGGTAGATGCACGCGGCGGAGCACGGCGGGCCAGCGCAGTCCGAGGCCCGTTGCCGCTTCGTCCAGGGTTGGAGAGAGCCTCTCCAGGGCGGCGTCCAGCCCCCCTTTGCCTACGGCCAGGAAGCGATCGCTGTATCCCCAAAGCAGCAGGAGGATCGGGGAGAGTTGCCAGGGGCCGCCCAGCAACAGCAGCGCCAGGGCAAGAACGGCACCTGGAATGGCATAGCCCATTCCGGCGAGGAAGGTCACGCTCCCCAGCCATCGGGAGCGACTCCAGCGCTTGGCGATGGCGAGCAGTAAGGCCGCTAGGCCCGTGAGCACTGCGGCTGCGAGGCCAAGGGTGAGGCTGCGCGCCGTGAGCAGCAGCAGTTCCGGTTGCCAACCGGCGGCTAGTTGCCCAAGGTTGTGGCACGCCCAGATCAATGGAATCCCGAGGCTCAGCAGCGGAGGGATGCCCCCTAGCACCTGAGCCAGCACGGCCCGGAGTCCCTCCAGGTGCCAGGCGGGGGATTCACCGCCGGCCACGCCCTCTGCCCAACGGCGGCTGCGCCGGCGCAAGCGCCGTTCTCCGAACACCAGAAGCATCACGATGCAAAGGGTGATCAGTGCCAGCCCCACGGCCCCCGCGGGATTGCCGTCCATTTGCCAGGCCTGAAGGATGCCAGCTGAAAGACTGGGAATCCCTAACAGCTGAACGGCCCCGTAGTCGTTCACCACTTCCATCCCCATCAGGGCAACGCCGGCCCCGATGGCCGGCAGGGCCATCGGCAGTGCAATGCGGCGGAAGCTGTTCCAGGGGCCGACACCGAGGCATCGACAGGCCTCGAGTTGTCGACGTCCGCAAATGGTGAAGCTTTCGGTGCTCAGCAGGAACACATAGGGGTAGGTGCTGAGGGCCATCACGGCAACCCCCCAGCTCAAGCCATGGATGCGCAGGCCATGGAGGCTTCCCAGATCCACCAGCGTGGCGGCCAGCAAATAAGAGGGACTGGCCAGGGGCAGCAATTGGGCGATCCGCAGCCAGCGGCGACCAGGGAACCGACAGTTCGCCAGAAGCCAACCATTCACGGTTCCGAGCAGACCTCCTGCTAAGCCAGTCCCCAGAAGAAGCACGAGGGTTCCGCGCAGCTGGCTGACACCGTCTGAGCCGAGGCTGGCGTTGCCGTTTCTCAGCCCCTGCAGGCCTTCCCCCACAAGTCCGAGCACCGGCAGCAGCGCCAGGATTGCAACCAGCAGGGCACCGGCCACCAGCAAGCGCCGGCCTGGAACCCATCGACTGCCCCGTGGGCTTGTGCCCTGGGGCAGGGGACAGGGAATGGAGGGACTGATGCTCTTCACGCGTTGATCATTGCCAACCGTTGGCACTCATCAGTTCCACAGCCTTGCCATTCAGTTCACCGAGGCGAGCGGCAGACACATCAGCTTGGCGGAAGGAGCCCCAGGCTTTGAGGACTGGATCCACTCCCATGCCCTTGATGGGGTACTCGTGGTTGGCCGCGGCATAGCCCCCCTGGTTTTCGCTAGAGACCAGGAAAGCCAGGAAGCGAGCAGCGGCTTCGGGATTGCGACTTGAACGGGTCACACCGCCGCCGGTGATGTTGACGTGAACCGGTTCGGGCCAAACCACGGTCACCGCTTCACTGAGCTTGCGGTCAGTTTCCCCTTTGTCGCCAGCCTGCAGACGTCCGAGGTAGTAGCTGTTGGCGAGCGCCACGCCGCACTTGTTCTGGGCCACGGCCCGAATCATTGGGGTGTCACTGCTGAAGACCGGTTGGGCGAGATTGTCGACCATGCCGCGGATCCACTGGGCGGTTGCTTCTTCTCCTTCCCGGTCGAGCATGAAGGCCACCAGCGACTGGTTGTACACGCTGCGGCGATTGCGCAGGCAGAGGCGACCTTTCAAGGCCGGAGCAGCCAGCTTCTGGTATTGATCAACTTCTTCGGGTTGCACCGATGCGGTGTTGATCATGGGGGTGCGCAGCCTGCGGGTGAGTCCGAACCATCGCTGCTTGGGATCGCGCAGCTCTGCGGGGACCGCAGCATCTAGTTGCTTTGAACGCACAGGTTGAAAGAGATCAAGATCGGCTGCCTGGTCCAGACGTGCGGCGTCGGCAAGAATGAGCACGTCGGCCGGTGAGGTGTCGCCTTCGGTTCGCAGTCGCTGAATCAGGGCATCATCCTTGGCCTCCAGCAGCTTGACTTTGATGCCTGTTTTGGCGGTGAAGCGGTCGTAGAGCTTTTGGTCAGTGTTGTAGTGGCGGCCGGAATACACCCCGATTTCAGGCTGCTGATCCTTTTGGCTGCAGGCGGCCAGGAGAGCTGTTGACGCCAGAAGGAGTGAAAGGCCGAATCTTCGGCCGCGGTTCCAGACCAATTGAAGCTTGCGCATGGATGAGCAATTAATTGAATTTGAGAATCGTACTCAATAAGGGAGGTTTGCTTTTTGCCGTTTTGGTTCGGGCCGTGCTCATCCATAAAAAAACCCCCGATCGCTGCGGGGGCATTGAGAGCTCTTGACTGCTGATCAGCGGTCTGTGCGCCGCACAGGAATCGGAACAAGGGTGGGTTCCATCAAGCCGCCTCCGCCGTTGTCATCGTCGGAATCAAGGAGAAGCCAGAAGGCAAGCCCTAGAGCAATGAGCAGGCTGCCCGCTGCAAGAAGTTCCATCGTTCCTTCTCCACGTTGGTTGTCAGCCTAATCACATTGGCAATAAGTGGTGAAATCACGCGAATCCTTGACCGGCATGCTTTGCCACGCAGGCCTGGAGTTGCTGACGCAGGGTGTCGTGGTCGAGATCACGACCGATTAAAACCAGCTGGTTTTTGCGCTCGCCAGGCCAGTCGCTGTCGTCGATGGAAAAGCGCTTGCCAGCTAGGTGGAAGACGTGCCGGCGCTCACTTTCGTTGAACCAAAGAATTCCCTTGGCCCTGAACACACTTTCAGGAAGCTGATTGTCAAGAAAATTCTGGAACTTGCGCAAGCCAAAGGGCCCATCACTGCGGAAGGACAGGGAGGTGAAGCCTTCGATCGCGAGGTGATCAGCGGATTCATGCTCGTGATTGTGGCCATGATCATGGCTGTGCCCGTGCCCATGGTCGTGCCCATGGTCATGGTCGTGAGTGTGGCTGTGCCCATGGTCGTGATCCTCAGCCGCGCTCACAACGCGATCCGATTCGAACAGGCCAACGCTCAGGAGGAGCGGCAGGGGAACCTCCCCCTTCTCTGAGCGCAGAATCCGCGCATCGGTCTTCACTTCCCTCAGCCTGCTTTCAATGGCTTCGAGGCGCGCTGCGTCGACTAGGTCGGTTTTGTTGAGGAGAAGGATGTCTCCATAGATCACCTGGGAGCGCCCCACTTCGCTGGCGAGAATCTCCTCGCTTACATTCTCCGCATCAATCAGGGTGATGATTGAATCAAGGCGCGTCTGATCTCGCAGTTCGCTGCCTAGGAATGTCATGGCAACGGGCAGGGGGTCGGCCAGCCCGGTGGTTTCCACCACCAAATAATCCAAATCTCTGGATTGTTCGAGGATGCGATCAACGGTTTCAAGCAGCTCGCCATTGATCGAGCAGCAGATGCAGCCGTTGCTGAGCTCCACGATGTCGTCGCTGGTGCTCACCACAAGATCGTTATCGATCCCGATTTCACCGAATTCATTCACCAGCACGGCTGTCTTGAGGCCGTCCTGATTGCTGAGGATGTGATTGAGCAGCGTGGTTTTCCCAGCTCCGAGAAAGCCTGTGAGGATGGTTACTGGCACGGTGCTGGCCGACTGAGCTGTGCCTGTCATTCAGAGGTTTCTGCACGTCACTCCATCGTGGCAGCTGTTAGCTGAGGCCGTCGATGCATCGGGCCAGCTGAACATCCAGATCACTGAGCCCGCCAAGATCGTGCGTCGTGAGTTCGATCGACACCCGGTTGTAGACGTTGCTCCAGTTGGGGTGGTGCTGCATCGTCTCAGCCAGGAGCGCCACCCGCGTCATGAAGGCGAACGCTTCGCTGAAATCTTTGAATCGCCACTCCCTCTTCAGTCGATCACCTTCCACTTGCCAGTGGAGAAGAGAGGAGCTGAGTGCATCGAGCTCCTCTCGTCTGAGACGTTCTGCCATGGACTGCGAGAGCGATTGAATTCCACTGTGATCGCGCCAGCATCGAATGCAATCAAGATGTGACTAACGCAGCACTCAGCGTGCTTCCTATCCTTTGGCTGAACGCCGTAGAAGCATGGGCTCATTGCGAATCCTGACCGGAGTTGTTGTCGTCTTGAATCTTGTTGGCATTGATCGCGCCCAGGCTCAGAGGGTTGTGAAGAAACTGACCGCTCAATGCCCTACGGGTTACGTCAATACTGGACAGGGAAGCTGCAGTGCCTTGGGGCTGATGACTTACACCCTTAGGCCAACGATGGATAAGCCTTGCTCACGTGGATGGTCATCCGTAGGCGGTGGTTATTGCCGCAGGGACTAAGAGTCGTTGTCTTCGATTGGCAAATCGATAGTATTGATTAATGTTCCGTAACGCTGATTGATGTCATAGATCGTTCGACTCATCCACTTGGCTCGAAATCTCAGGTAATCGTATTCCTGAAGAGTTAATTGTTTTTGATTGATGGCGACCCAGCTTCGTGCAATCAGCTTCGCTTTACGGCCTCCCCGTACTCCTGCGGCCAGATCAGCTTCAAGCTGAGTATGGAATGTAATGTCTGTTTTGGAGTAACTTTTGCGAATGATAATAGTCAAGATTCGCTCGCTTGCTCGACGATAGTTTTTATTTTCTAAGATTATTTTTGTCTATTGATGAGAGTCTCCTGAGAGTTCTTCAAGGAACTCCCTCAATGCAAGCAGGATCGTCCGACCGACCAGGAAGGAATTGAAGTTGGGATTCGCAACGTATCAAAGAGATGAACCCGATCAGGAGTCCAACCAAGGCAAGGGAGGCGGGGATCAGAATCCATTGAATGGTCTGCTGGCGCATCGCTGAAATGTTGGTCTGAATGCGGCCAGTATCGACCACTCTTCCGGTTCTGGTTGGGTTGTGCTTTTCGTTGACTCAATCGGTTTGTCATGCTGATACCGGATCTTGGACGACAACGACGTGAGCAGTGCAACGGCTTGGGTGCGACTAGGCCGCTATCTCAAGGAAACTCAGCTGTTGGGTTCGATTCAGAGCACGCTCTATTGGGATCAAAACACCCGCATGCCGGAGGGAGGAGCGCGTTGGCGAGGTGAGCAGCTCGCCCTGCTGGCCCGTCAGCTGCACTCCCGCCAAAGTTCGCAGTGCTACTCAGATCTGATTAACGAGGCGAGAGACGAGTGGCGTCAGCAAAGTGGCCTTGACGAGCAATCTGCAGCACAAAGTCGCAATCTTGATCTTCTTGAACAGGAGTTGTCTCGCCAGCAGGCATTAGACCCTGATCTTGTCAGCGCATTGGCGACTGCAAAATCTGAGGGGTATGACCTTTGGCAAAAAGCCAGGCGAGCTGACGATTTCGAGATGTTCGCTCCGGCGCTGCGGAACATGATTGCTCTGCGCCAAGAGCAGGCCCGTCAACTACAAGAACCTCGAGGCTGCTGGGAAACCCTGGCACAACCTTTTGAACCGGATCTCACCCTGAAGAGCCTGCAGGAGCTTTTTGCACCCCTGAGGAAACGTCTGCCTGAATTGCTCGGTCGGATCAAGGGTGGACCACGTCCTGGATCCCTCAGCTGGGATTTGCCGGTGGCCGTTCAACAGAACCTCAGGAGTCAGCTGCTTCAGGACTGGGGACGCAACGAAGCAATCACCTGTGTTGCTGAGTCGCCACATCCTTTTTCCATCACACTTGGACCCTCTGATTACCGCATCACAACGCGCGTGGTGCCTGGTCAGCCGCTCTCCTGTTTTCTGGCGACGGCCCATGAATGGGGACACTCTTTATATGAACAGGGGCTTCCTGATGTCAGCCATCAATGGTTTGCCTGGCCTCTTGGGCAAGCCACATCCATGGCTGTGCATGAAAGCCAGTCCCTGTTCTGGGAAAATAGGGTGGCACGAAGTTTGCCGTTTGCAGAACATTGGTGGCAACGCTTTGCAGCTGAAGGGGCACCGTTGGATTCAGCGCATGATTTTTGGCGGGAGATGAATCCCATGGCACCCGGTTGTAATCGCGTGGAAGCTGATGAGCTCAGCTACGGATTGCATATTCTGATCCGCATGGATCTCGAGCTTGCTTTGCTTGAACAGGGTCTGCCGGTTGAGGATCTGCCGGACCAATGGAACAAGCGTTATCAAGAGCTTCTGGGTGTGACACCAATCAATGATGCGCAGGGGTGCTTGCAGGATGTGCACTGGAGTGAGGGCTTGTTCGGATATTTCCCTTCTTATCTCCTTGGCCATCTGATCAGTGCTCAGTTGAGTGAAGCGATGGAAGCCTCGATCGGAGAGCCGGAGGTCCATATCCGGGACGGAAGTATCGATGTGATGTTGAATTGGTTGCGGCAGCATGTGCATCCAATTGGTCGGGCTCTGAACGCTGCGCAGTTGGTGGAGAAGGTGAGTGGCAGGCCTTTATCTGCAGAGCCTTTCTTGAAATATCTTGAAGAAAAAATTGATAATTTTACTCGCTGATTGAGCAAATCAGTTTTATTTTTGTCTTTTGACAACCGCTTTCTTCTCTGAAGTATCTAGTTGTCGACATCGATCGTTTGATTGCCATGTCTACAGCGACCTATTGAGGCTATGCTCAGTTGCTGGTGAAACGCATTGGCGTCAATGAGAATGATTCATTCTTGTCAATCAAGGCATGAAATAGGTCGTTGTCATGTAGATGTTGCCAGGACTACCCCAGGGGATCTGCAGGGGGGCTCGTAAGATTGTTGCGCCGAATGCCTCTTCCCATGGCCAATCTCGACCAAGCTCCCAGTCGCAGCATGCCCAACCTGCTGCACGTGCTTCCGGCGTTCGCTGATGAGTCTGAGCTGCGTCTGAACACGATCGTTGAGCTCAATTCCAACACGATCAACAAATATGAGTTGATCACGGAAACAGGCCATCTGAAGCTTGATCGTGTCGGTTATTCCTCGCTGGCCTATCCCTTCGCCTATGGCTGCATTCCTCGTACCTGGGATGAGGACGGCGATCCGCTGGATATTGAAATCGTCAACGTCACCGAACCCCTGATCCCTGGATCAATTGTTGAGGCCCGCATCATCGGCATCATGACGTTCGATGATGGCGGTGAAGTTGATGACAAAGTGATTGCTGTGCTGGCTGACGACAAGCGCATGGATCACATCAAGAGCTTTGAGGATCTTGGTGACCACTGGAAGAAGGAAACGACCTATTACTGGGAGCACTACAAGGATCTCAAGAAGCCAGGAACCTGCACAGTGAATGGTTTCTTCGGCACTGAGAAAGCCGTTGAAATCATCAAGACCTGTGAGGCTAGGTATATGACGGAGATCGATCCCAAGCTCGCGGGCTGAATCGATGCTGTGGCGCGAGGCGGCGCAGATCTACTCCATCCTTGATGCCGACCG
>ERZ802827.263-NODE-263-length-28066-cov-15.7903_pt1 | contig 28066 bp, 23 predicted proteins | sample MGYA00345652_ERZ802827 | MGnify/ENA primary metagenome ERZ802827 (study PRJEB30503, sample SAMEA104212372) | marine metagenome | biome: Westerlies Biome; feature: [SRF] surface water layer (ENVO:00010504) within the epipelagic zone...; material: water... | reverse complement strand
AAACATCTCTTGCAATTTCACGGGGAGAACAACCTCCTCATCGTCGTAACGCAACTTCGCTTGCCGTCCGGAGGGAATTGCAATGCGTTCCGGCAACACGTGATCGAGGCGTTGTCGCTCAGTCCAATTCAACTCTCCCCACAAGGCTTCGTCCAACATCGCTGGGGAAACATCGCGCCAGCTCTGGCAGCCCAGGAGGGTGGGTGCGAGCCAAGTGGTGTCTTGGAGAAGCGTTTCCCTATCTCGCGGCGGCCAGGGTGGGCCGTCATGGCGGTGCATCCAGCTGAGCCGTTGTCTCAGTTGCTGATTGAACGCAGTCCATGGCAACGCTTCGAGGGTGCCTGCCTCGTGCAAAGCGTTCAGGAGCAGGGCTTGGCATTGTTCAGCACTGGGTGTGGGTTGGGGTGTCCGGCGCAGGACGAGGTCTCCAAGTTGCAGACGCCGTTCTGCTTTGACTTGTTCTCGAGATGCATCCCAGCTCACGCTCTCGACCCAGGTACCCTCTCGCTCCCCGAGCTCTTCAAGGGAGGAGGAATCGAGGGGAAGTGCGAGCTGAATCAAGGTGTCGCGACCTCCTGTATCCACACGAGCGACGGCGAGGGCAGGACTTCCTCGCAGTTGGTCTTGGGGCGGCAGGACGGCCCCTCGTCCCTGGCGTAAGAGGTAACGACCCGGTTGGCCAGGACGCTCTTGAGCCAACCATTGGGGGAAAGCCCGTAAAACCAGTTCTGCCGCGTTGGCGGAATCGATATTTTCGGGTGCCGTTACACCCAGGCGATCGAGTTGCCGCCGGAGTTGGCGACTGCGTTCCCGAAGGGTTCGATGTTGGCCAATAACCGAGAGTCGTGCTTCAAGATCGCAGCCTGCATCGCGACCGGCGAGGGGATCACGCTCGCTGAGCAGCACCGCCAAGTCGCAACCGAGTTGGGAACAGCCGCGTTCTCGGGCTTCCAGCATCAATAGGCCGAGGCGCGGGTGCACCCCCAATGTGGATAGTTGTCGCCCCATCGGACTGAGCTGTCCATTGGGCTGCAGTAGTCCCAAGCCTTGGAGGTCTGAAAGACCCTCCTGCATGGCGGCTTGCGGGGGGGCATCGAGCCAGGGGAGATCCTTCCCCAAACCTGCTCCCCACTGGGCGAGCTCCATCAAAATGGGTTGGGGATCTGCCAGCAGAAGCTCAGGAGGGCTGAAATTGGGTCGGCGTTGTTGCTCGGCGCGAGACCACAGTCGGACGCATTGCCCGGCGCTTTGACGGCCAGCACGGCCTCGGCGTTGTTCGGCGCTCGCCAGGCTGCTGGGCACGGTCTCTAGGCCCTCCATGCCGGTGTTCGGGTCGTAGCGGAGCTGTCGACTCAGCCCGCTGTCGATCACAAGCCGAACGGCATCGATCGTGATCGAGCTTTCGGCAATCCCACTGGCCAAGATCACCGTGCCGTCATGCTCCGGCCCGCAACGATGCAAGGCAGCACTTTGGCTGTCGAGGGGGAGTTGTCCGTGAAGGATGGCAATGCGCCAACGTTGCAGCGCATTGGCCTCACTGAGCAGGGCGCGGCAGCGTTCGATCTCACGCAGGCCTGGGAGGAAAACCAACGCCCCGCTGCCCTGCGGCAACGTCAGGGCATGGTTTTCGAGGGCACGCAGCACCTGACGGGGGAGGGATTCGTTCTCCCGCGCTCTTTGGTGATGGGTTTCGACGGGATAACAACGCCCCGCACTCTCTAAGACGACGGCTTGGGGAAGCCGGTCGCGCAAATCGGAAAGATCCAGGGTTGCCGACATCAGAACGAGGGCCAAGTCGGGTCGCAGGACTGGGGCGGCTTCCCTCAGAAGTGCAAGGGCGAGATCGGCATCCTTGCGGCGCTCATGAAATTCATCGAAGAGAACGCACGACACCCCTTCAAGTGATGGGTCTGCTTGAAGACGACGGAGAAAAAGCCCATCTGTGACCACCTCCACCTGGGTCTTAGTAGAGCGTTTTTGCTCGCCGCGCATGGCGTAGCCAATCCGTTGGCCCAGCGGTTCATCCAGGGATTGAGCGAGTCGAGTGGCTGCTGCTCGGGTGGCGAGTCGTCGGGGTTCCACCATCAGGACGCGCCCTGCTCGGGTGATCTCTGCAGCGATGGGGGTCAGGGCGCCAATTAAGGCCAAAGGCACCCGCGTGGTTTTTCCAGCTCCTGGAGGTGCCTGAAGCAGCACAGTGCTTCCGGGTTTGATCTGCTGGCAGATCGTTGGAAGCAGCGGATCAATGGGGAAATCCTTCAAGCCGTCTGGGGAGCCGTCAGTGGTGCAGGTTCAGCAGCGCAATCATGGCGACGCTGCTGAAGGCGCCGATGGCCGCGAGCAGACGAACCAGTGGACCCATTTTTATGGTTTTAGGCCTCGGCATGGGCGCCTGTCTGTTGTGATTCGCACGCCTTTACGCATGCGAATTCGTTCGTCCAGCGCGCGGTTGATTCGTTGGGCGCGTTAGCGAACGTGGCGGGTGCCGTCCACAGGGTGATACTCCTCTCCGGTGAGTTCCTCGAACACAATCGCTGGAAGGCCTGTTTCAAACATGGTTTGAAGGGCTTCTTTGAGATACGGGTTCCAGCCACCGGTGCTGACTTGGCCATGGCGCACGGTCCAGTCCCAAGTGCCCTGCAGATCCCGGGGAATCCGACCTTCCCGGTCACGTCTTGCCACCAGGTCAAGCGATTCCACAAGTCCCACGATGATTGGGTCTTTCCCGTAAGCCGGCGTAACGCTCAATTCGAGGCGAACCGGATCTTCTTTGACCAGTCGCAATCGGAACCTGGGGGGCAATTTCATCCCCTTCATCACCGCGGCGACGATGCGTGTTCTTTGATCCACTCGGACGACCCCTGATCAACTCCTGTTTACCAACTTATTCAGTGCCGTGCCCATGGGTCTCGGTTTCCCCGTCATCGTTGCCGCTAAAGCGCACGGTCAGTAGATCTTCGCCGGTAATGCGCCCATCGCTGTCCAGCAGTTCGGGATGAACCGTGATGCGTCCAGTGCGGTCATTGGGTTCGCTCATCGGGCCGCTTGCAGCTCGGAATCCCTTGCCCATCACCCGAAAGGCTTGCCAAAGCAGGGCTACCAAAACTGTTCCGTAGAGCAGGGGAAACAGAGCGCTGAGCATCGTTGAGCCAGATCGTTCCGACCATCTCATCCTGGCCTGACTTGGGCACGGGTTGCACTTAGTCACACGTCAAATTTCATCTTCTCTGGCCTCCCCTCGCCGAAATGCGTAGCGTCAGCTCAACGTCAGTCAGGGATGTTCGGGATGTCAGATCGCACGCGCTCTTTTGTTACGTCTGCATTGGTCGGAGGTGCATTGGCGGGCGGGATGTCAGTGCTCCCGCTGCTTCTGCCGCAACCTCCTGTCAGTGCCCGTGCGGTTTTACCTCGGACGTCGTTCGTGGCATCTGCGGTGAAACGCAGTGGACCTGCCGTTGTCACCTTGGAAACGTCGCGGACGATGCAAAGCCCAAGCTTGTCTGGGTTACCGAAGGGGATCAGGCTTAATCCCTTGTTTCGCAACTTCTTCGGAGTCCCAGGAGGGTCTCCATCTCGTCCACGCGTTCAGCGAGGCCAAGGCAGCGGAGTGTTGTTTGATGCTCGGGGTTTGCTCCTAACGAATGCCCATGTTGTTGAGGGGGCAGAGGAGCTGACGGTTGGTTTGTCGGACGGACGTCGTGTGAAGGGACGGGTGATTGGTACGGACAGCCTCACTGACCTGGCAGTTGTTCGCTTGGAAGGAGAGGGGGTGTGGCCGGTCGCAGCTCTCGGTAATTCCGACAGCCTCAATGTTGGCGATTGGGCGATTGCTGTGGGGAATCCCTATGGATTGGAAAACACCGTGACGCTGGGCATCATCAGCAACCTGAATCGGAACGTCGCTCAGCTTGGGATCTCAGGCAAGCGTCTCGATCTCATCCAAACGGATGCGGCGATTAACCCTGGAAATTCTGGAGGCCCGCTGCTCAATGCTGAGGGTGAGGTGATTGGCATCAATACCCTTGTGCGTTCAGGGCCTGGCGCCGGTTTGGGGTTTGCGATCCCGATCAATCGTGCCAAGGCCATCGCTTCGGAATTGGTGGCCACGGGTAAGGCACGCCATCCTGTGATTGGGATTGGTTTATCGCGGGTTCCAGCAGATCGTCCCGGCAGACCTGCTCCGAAGGGTGCTGTGATTCGGTCGATTCAAAAGATGGGTCCAGCTGACAAGGCCGGACTTCAGGTGGACGATGTCATCACTGCCGTTGATGGACAAGCTGTTGATGGACCGGCGGCAGTTGTGAGTGCGATTGAACGGCGTGGTGTGGGAGAAACTTTGACCCTTCAAATTCGTCGATCCAGCGAGTCGAAGATTGTTCGACTCAAGCCTGTTGATTTGTCGTTTTTCGATCGGAGCTGATCAGCACGCCCTTGAAGCGGCCAACGGAAGCGATCGCTATCAGTCGTCGTCGGAATCGCGTAGCTGGTCGACGCAGCGCGTGATGCACTCACCGTCGTCCAAGGAGCACGTTGTGATGCACTCGAAATAGGTTTCAACTGCGTCCCAGGTTTGCTCGTGGGGTTGCGAAGCCGTCATGGATGAAGCAATGCCGGGGGTGGAGGAGCCAGGACCTAGAGCCATTGCCATCGCGTCTACGGTTGAGTTTTGTCAGCTTATGCACATCATTTGATTCGGTAAACACAAATAAGTCTTCCTGCCTAAGGGTCTGTGAACTTTTCCCCCAGGCGGGCGAGATCCAAGTTCAGGTCGACTTTTTCTTTCGGGCGGTACGGGCCTTTTGCTTGTCTTGATTGGCTTTTTTCTTGGCATCGCGTTGAGAAGCCAATTCTTTTTCCCGAGCTTCAGCTCTTTCCTCTTCTTTTTTCTCGAGGTAGTAGTTGTAATCGCCCCGATAAAGAACCAGTTCACCATCACGCAGTTCGACGATTCTGTTGGCGACTCGGGAGATGAAATAGCGGTCGTGGGAGACCAGCAGTGCAGCACCTTCGTAGGCCATCAAGGCATCTTCCAGCATCTGTTTGGCTGGGATGTCGAGGTGATTCGTTGGTTCATCCAGCACCAAAAGATTGCATGGGCTCAGCAGCATTAACGCCAATGCCAAACGTGCTTTTTCTCCACCGCTGAGTTGGCCAACATCTTTGAAAACGCTGTCGTTGCTGAAGCAGAAATTGCCCAGCAAGGAGCGCACCTGGGTTTGCGTCCAGTCGGGAACGGCCTCATACATCGTGTCGATCACGGTTTTGTTGAGGTCGAGGGCTTCCGCCTGGTTTTGCTCGAAATAACCAGCCACCACGTTGTGTTCACCGAGTTGGGCGATCCCTTCATCGGGGATTTCTGCTCCCATCACCAGCCGCAGCAGGGTCGATTTCCCTGCACCATTCGGGCCAACGAATGCAATTCGGTCGCCGCGTTCGACTTCTAAATCCGCTCCCAGGAACAGAATCTTGTCGCCGTAGCTGTGGGTGAGATTCTCGAAGAGGGCAACTTGTGCGCCAGACCGCGGAGCTGCTGGAAAGCGAAAGCTTGGCCCCGAAACACTTTCCACAGGTGCTTCAACGAGCTCGACTTTGTCGAGCTGTTTTTCACGGCTTTTGGCCTGCGTGCTTCGGGTGGCGCTAGCTCGGAAGCGATCGATGTAAGCCTGTTGGGTGGCGATTTCTTTTTGCTGGCGTTCAAAGGCCGCTTGGGTCGACTGCTGCTCGAGTTGTTTGAGCTCAAGGTGTGAGGTGTAGTTGCCGAGATAAGAGCGGGAGATGCCGCGCTCCGTTGACACGATTTGATTGCAGACCCGGTCCAAAAAGGTTCTGTCATGGCTGATCACGACCAGGGCAGCGTTCTGCTCCAGCAGATATCCCTCGAGCCATTGGATGGTCTCCACATCCAGATGGTTGGTGGGTTCATCCAGGAGCAGTAAGTCAGGGTCTTGTAAAAGAATTTTTCCCAGGGCAATGCGCATCTGCCACCCGCCCGAGTAATCCTTCACTGGCCGCTCGGCACCCGCGGCGCTGAAGCCAATGGTTGGGAGCAATTTGTCGATGCGGGCATCAAGTTCGTAGCCATGTAGCCCCTCAAATCGGCTTTGGAGCCGGCCGAGCTCATGAATGAGTTCATCGAGATGATCCGGATCCTCGGCTGCTTTCTCAGACCCCATCTCTTCTTCCACTTCCCGCTGGCGGTTGAGGACCGTGGCCGCCTCACCAAAGGCCTGAAACAGCTCTTCGCGGACGCTCCTTTCTAGGTCGACATCGAACTCCTGTTGGAGATAGGCGATGCGTGGGGAGCCTTGGCGAACCACCTGTCCGCTGCTGGGTTCTTCAAAGCCAGCGATGAGCCGCATTTGCGTGGATTTGCCGGCTCCGTTCACACCAACGAGGCCGATGCGGTCGCCAGGCTTGACCTCCCAGGTCACGTTGCGCAGCACTTCGCCGGTGGGATAAATCTTGCTGACTTGCTCGAGTCTCAGCAACGGTCCGGAGCGTGATGCATCCATCATCCCTGTCGGCAAACTGGGAACGTTTCCATGGCTTCGACAACGTGCTGAAACTCGAGCAGTTCGTGGCTCTGGTCGTGGCAGCGGGTCTTGCCATCGTCAGTTACATGCTGTTCTTCAGTTGGGCTGGCGGCGGTGGCTATGAGCCGCGCCAACCCCGACGTGATGAGTTGTCGCGGTTGAAAGCGTCCTCAGAGGTGGCGCTAGGGACAACCCCTGGGGGCAGGTTCGAAAATGGACGTGCAGCAGCACACAACTGTTGATGCTTTTCTGTTGGGAAAAGCTCTTCACCCTCTCCTGAGAGGCTTCACGTCTAGAGACCGCCGCGGGCTTTCACTAACCATCGATTGCTGTCGTCGTCGTCAAGGCTCGCCAGATGTGTTCGCACGTCTTCTGGGGTAACGGGTAGCCCTAGTTGCTTCCCCAATCCGCAGATCGACTCCATCGCACCGCTGGGGTCTTGCAAAGCCTGGCGGAACAGGGCTTGTGTTTGCTCTGGATTGCTGCTGATTTGGGCGTAAAGGGCTGCGGCATTTGAACTCATCGCGGAGCTGACCACTGCTGGAACGCTATTCAGATCTACCCGATTCGTCAGGCAGCTTGTTCAAAGCTTTCATCGCGTTGCCCAAGGGCTGACGCGTCTTCCATGCTCCGTGCGTCCATGCAAAGGACTTTTCTCAGCTGGGCGTAGTTCGCGGCCTGTGAGCCACGACCTTCCTGAACGGCGGTGTACTCCGCTCGCTGCAAGACATGGTGGAGATGGGTGAGCAAATAGGTGCTCACCACAGCCGATACGAGCACATCGCTGTTTTCAGGGCTGCGTCGAGGACTGCGTGTCCGACTGCGCCGAGGGGCGGTGCTGCGCCGGGATTGCAGCGTGGGCTTGGATTTTGGTGTGGACTGGGTCATGCGCGGAGCACTCCGAGGAGGACCAGTGCCCTCAACATAAGCATGGATACTACCCTTGACCACCTCTGTACACTTGCGGGTAACTGAAAGTCGTTCTGACGATCCGGTTGTGCCCACTCGACAGACGTCAGCCAGCGGGAAGCCCAAGTCCCCCAGGATCCAGGTGGTCCTTCCGGAGGATTTGTGTGCCCGGCTGACGGCCCTTGCTGAGTCGGAGTCGCGAACGGTCAGCAACATGGCGCGTGTGCTGATCCAGCAGGGGGTTCAGCGCCAAGAACAAGGTGAGGCCCCTGCAGAAAAGCCCCTCAGTCGGGAGGAACGCTTTCGTTCAGCCCTTGAATCCCAGCAACCCCGTCGACTGCGGGGAGCGCCTCGTCGATTGCGGCTGTATCGGCCTAGTTAGCGAGGGTGCACCAACACGCCGAGAACGCTCTCTCGACAGGCTCCGGTAATGGATGGTGAATTAGCGGGATGTTTGCGCTGATGCCACCAGGCCAGCAGTGCAAATACCAAAGCCTCCCGTGCTTCCACTGGCAGACCCATCTCTTGGCTGCTGCTCAATTGGAGGCCGCGGCAGCGTTGTTGCAGTTGATTCATCAGTACTGGGTTGTGGCGGCCCCCTCCAGCCACGATTAACTCCAGTGGACGAATTCGATCGCGTTGCATCAGTTGCTCCAGGTCTTGGGCCACCACTGCGGCGCTGAAGCTGGTCAATGTGGCGACGGCATCTTGGCTGGAACAGTCCCGGCCCAAGTCGTTGAGACGCTGCTGCAGGTTGGCGCGTCCAAACAACTCCCGACCTGTTGATTTTGGTGGTGGGGATTGAAAGTACGGCTCTTGAAGCCAACGACGAATGCTGGTTTCATCGATGTGGCCGGCCTTCGCCATGGCACCGCCACGATCAAACAGCAATGTTCCGCTGCTGAATTGTTGAACGGCGAGGTCGATCAGGCTGTTGGCGGGTCCGCAATCCCATCCCCGCACCGATGCATCGCGGTCGGGGCCGCAGCAGGGAGGGATCAACGTGAGATTGGCAATGCCGCCCAGATTGAGCAGGGCGCGCCAACCCCTTGTTCCGCCCAAAAGTGCTGCATCGGCCTTCGGAACAAGAGGCGCACCTTGACCGCCGAGGGCAAGGTCGGCCGCACGAAAGTCGTGCACTACAGGACGCTCTAACAGCTGCGCGAGTAGGGGAGCCTGGAGAAGTTGCCAACTGGCACCCCGCTGTTGGGATGTGGGGGGGCGGTGCCAAACGGTTTGGCCATGGCATCCCACTAGAACGGCCTCTCCATGGGGATCACAGGATCGTGCGGCCGTGGCTTGGACTTCTGTAATTGCTTCCGCTAAATCAAGCCATTGATCCGCACGGCTCGGCTCCCCTTGCCCAGCGCTGACCACCCTGTGTCGTAGAGCCTCGGGGTATGGATGATGCACATGCCGAATCAGATCCCATTGCGGGTGGTTCGGCGACCCTCGAAAGTCGGCCAGAACGGCATCCACCCCATCGGCACTGGTGCCACTCATTAGGCCGAGACAGCGCATGGATTACATCTTTGGAAGGCGCTGAAGGTCGTCGATCAGGCCCATTACGACGAGCAAATGCCCGAGTTCGAGCACATGGGATGCCGGTGGATTCACCGTGAGGCTGCTCTGGGGGCCAGCAGCTAAAACGTTCACCCTGAAGTTTTTACGAAGGTTGAGGTCCCGCAGGGAGCGCCCAACAAAGAGTTCCGGAACTTTGATTTCTTCGATGCAGTGCTGCTCGTCCAGGGCGAGTCGCTCCATAAGGTTGGGGCGGACGAGTTCCAGTCCCAATCGTTCCCCTTGCATCCTTGAGGGGAAGATCACACGATCGGCACCAACCCGTTTCAGCATCTTTTCGTGCAGGTCACTGGTGGCCCGAGCGATCACCTGCTTGACCTGACTCCCTTCACTGTCTTTGGCGATCAACGTTGCAGTGATGCTGGCTTCAATCGGTTCGCTAATCGCCACGACAACGGTTCCCATATCCAGCACCCCGGCCTCACGCAGGGATTCTTCGTCGGTGCAATCGACGATCCGGGCTTCCACGCTGGGCTCCACCTGTCGCAGTTCCTCAATGGCCCGTGCGGATCGATCCACGGCCAGGACGTCCGCACCGTTTTGCAGCAATTCTCGGCAGACAGCGATGCCAAACCGTCCCACGCCAATGATTGCGAAGCCAAGGCGTTCACTGCCTTGTAATGGGCTCCAATGCCACCACTCCTTCATGACGTTGAGGCGCTTGGGCTTGGAATGCACTCAGACATAGAGGTCTTCGCGGGGGTAACCAACCCGATTCTGGCGTTGGATGTGGATTTGCTCCCGTGTCGCGGCTTCCCAGATTGCGCTGAGCAGCAAAAGGATGCCGAGACGTCCCACAAACATGCCGACTAGGAGCACTCCTTGGCCAAATCGACTGAGCTCTGCGGTGACCCCTAGATCGAGTCCCACCGTTGCGAAAGCCGAGATGCAGGTGAACAGCATCTCCAAAAATGTGAAAGGGTCTTCGCCATTGAGGTTGCTGCCGATACTGATTAGCAGTGCCATCCCCAGAACGAACAGCAGCGACCCAACGGTGATGCCAACCGCGCGCAGCACCACTTTGTCTGCAATCTCGCGGTTGCGAATCACCACCGCGTCCCGTCCCCGCAGGGTGGAGCGGGTGGCGGCCATCAGCGCTGCCACCGTTGTGGTTTTAATGCCACCGCCCGTTCCGCCAGGACTGGCGCCAATGAACATCAAGGTCATCAGCAGCAACAAGCCGGATTCGGTGATGTTCTCCAAAGACAGCGGAATGGTGGTGAAGCCAGCCGTGCGGGCCGTAACGGATTCAAACAGGGCTGTCATCCAGCGTTCCGACCACGTCATTTCAATGAACACCCCGCCCTTGTTCAGCCACTCGGTCATGGCGAGGCCTAGGGCCCCAAACCCAATGAGAAGAAAGGAGGTGCGCAACACCAGTCGGGAATGCAGGCTGAGGCGTCGGCGGCTGCGGCCACGGCGCAACGCCTGGGTTGCGAGGTCACTGGTGACTCTCCAACCCAGACCTCCCGTGATGATGAGCACCATGACCACGCCATTCACAACGGGATTGGCGTGGTAGCGCTCCAGGCTGTCTGACCAGAGTCCAAATCCAGCGTTGTTGTAGGCAGAGATGCTGTGGAACACCGCTGCCCACAACCGTTCCCCACGATTGGGGATGTCGTCGAATCCGTAGTTGTAGAGCACCAAAGCGCCCAACAAAATCACCACCAGGGCGGTGATGATGATGGCGCGAAAGGTGCTTCCGACTCCTCCCACGCCGAATTCGTCCAGGGTTTGGCCTCGGTCCAATCGACGGCGTAGGGCTGTGCCATGCATCACAAATCCTTGAAGGAAGGTGGTGATGGCCATCAATCCAAGTCCCCCCGTCAGGATCATCAGCGCCAAAACCACCTGGCCAAAGGCGGTGAGGTCAACTCCGATATCGATGATGGAGAGTCCGGTGACGGTGATGGCCGATGTTGCTGTGAACAGCGCTTCCCAAAGCCCAACGCTGCTGTTGGAACACAGCGGTGTGGCGAGCAGCAGTGTTCCGAGAAACACCACCAGCAAACCCGTCACCACTGTGAATTGCGGCACGGTGAGGCGCAGGCGCCAACTCTGGCTTCGCTCAATAGCCTTTCGGATTGGCAAGGGCTAGGCCTCAGTGCGACCAGTGTTAGTCAGGATCAGCCGTAATGCCAAAGGATCAGCGCAGGGATCAATGCGGTCATGATCAGCGTCAGTCCTAAGCCATAGCGGGTGACATCGAGAAATCGATACCTGCCTGGGCCGAACACCATCAAGTTGGTTTGATATCCCACGGGGGTGAGGAACGATTGACTTGCCCCAAACAACACGGTGATTAAGAGGGCGAAAGGGGAGAGCCCGAGGGCCGGAGCTAGTTGCACCGCCACTGGAGCTAAGAGTGCCACCGACGCGGCATTGCTCATGACTTGGGTGAGCAGGGTGGTGCCAAGGAAGATCGCCACGAGGGCGTAGTACGTGGGCCAGCCGTTGAGCCACTGCTGGACTCCAGCGGCTAGGGCATCGGCAAGACCTGTGGTTTGCAGCGCCACACTGAAGCTGGTGAGGGATCCGAGCAGCAAAATCACATCGAGGCGGATTGAACGTTGGAGTTCCCCAAGACGTAGGCATCCCGTCGCCACCACCGACACCATTGCGAGCAAAACAGCTGCGACCAGTGGGATGGGGGTGATCGTGGGCAGCAGCAGCATGGCAATGGCGATACTGACGGCCACGGGTTTACGCCCCACCGTTGGGAGATCGTCTTCCAGCCTGTCGAGCACTAGTAGGTCATTGCTTGCTTGCAGGCCGCGGATTGAATCGAACGGTGCCTGAAGAAGCAACACATCGCCTTCACGGAGCACCACTTGGCCCAGCCGTTCTTGAACGGTTTCTTGGCCGCGGCGCAGGGCTAACACCGTGGCGTTGTGCCGTTGCCTAAACCGCAGTTCTCGCAAGCTGGCTCCGGCGAGGGTAGACCCTGCTGGCAGCAAAACCTCCACGGTTTTCTGGCCACTGCCCTGGCTTGTATTCAGGCTGGAGCCAGCGTTTTGCCCTTGGGTTGTCAGCTGCACGGTGTGGTCTTGTTGGAGTCGCAGTAGGTCGTCTCGGGTGACTCGCAGCAACAGGTGATCGCCTGCTTCCAATCGACGATCGGCTAGAGGCGGAAGAAGGCGTTCTCCCCCCCGTTGGATTTCAAGGACATCGACATCAAACCGGCGTTGGAGCCGACTATTCAAGAGTGATCGACCGACCAATTCTGAGGTGTCAGGGATGGTGACCTCGGTGCAGTACCCGCTCCGTTGGGGGCTCAGATCATCCAGATCATTGCCGCGGTCTGGGAGTAGGGAACGGGGCGCTAAGACCAAATAGAGCGCCCCAACAAGCCAAATGGGCAGGCTGATCAGCGTGAATGTGAACAACTCGAACGATCCGTAGCCCAGTTGCTGACTGATGTCGCTCACCAGCAGGTTCACGGAGCTGCCCAACAGCGTGAGCGTTCCCCCTAGCACCGTGGAAAACGACAAGGGAAGCAGCACCCTTGATGGCGAAATCCCATGGCGATGGCACCAGTTCTCAACCACCGGAAGCAAGGACGCCACCACGGGTGTATTGGGGACGACCCCGGAAACGGGTGCAATCACAAAGGCCATCAGCGCGATCAGTCGCCTTGGCGACCGGATTCGCTCTGAAGCAATTAAGCCTCGCAATCGATCGAGGGCGCCACTTTTGAACAGTGCAGCTGAAACGGGGAAGAGTCCGAGCAGCGTGATCAAGGCCGGACTCCCAAAGCCAGCAAGGGCTTCTTGGGGACTGAGGACCCCACAGGCCAGTAACAGTCCCAGGCTTAGCAATCCGGTCAACTCTGGAGCCAAAGCTCCAGTGATGAACAGAATCACTGCAAGTCCGAGGACCGACAAGGTGATCAAAGCGTGCGGTGTCTGAAGCGCGCTGATCAACTCGGTCATTGCGCCAGATCGCTTGTCGTCATCGCTGAGGATTCTGCATCGGAATCAAAGAATTGACTGCGCAGCCAGTCTTGAAGCCCCTGTAGGCCATCTCCCCGGACAGCGGATAGAAACAGTGCATCCGGTTCCTGGTCGCGAATGGAGTGAATCGCTTCGAGCTCACAGCGGTCGATTTGATTGGCCACCACGCGACGAAGAGCCGAACTCCCCAAGGAATCAAGCAAGCGATGCACGGTGCTGAGCTGACCAACCCAGTCTGGATCAGCAAGATCAACCACGATGAGCAGTAGATCCGCATCCAGGGCTTCTTCGAGGGTGGCGCGAAAGGCTTCCACCAAAGGTTTGGGAAGGTCGCGAATGAATCCCACCGTGTCGGTGAGCAACATGCGCTGGGGCCGTTCTCCAGGGCGTGGCAGATCGAGCTTTCGGGTCGTGGGATCGAGCGTCGCGAACAATTTGTTTTCGGCCAAGACGCGATCGCTTTCCCGTTGTCCGCAGAGGGCATTGAGCAAACTGGACTTTCCGGCGTTGGTGTAACCAACCAAGGCAACCCGTGGCAGGCCACGACGTTGATCGCGGAGGCGGCTGCGATGGGCTTGCAATTGTTGTTGATCCCGCAGAAGACGTTCAATTCTTCGACTGATCGCTCGACGGTCTTTTTCCAGCTGGGTTTCACCAGGTCCTCGGGTGCCAATACCGCCGCCTTGGCGCGACATGCTTTGGCCTCGGCCTAAGAGCCTTGGGAGTCGATAGCGCAATTGGGCAAGTTCCACCTGCAGACGCCCCGCAGCACTGCCTGCCCTCTGGGCAAAGATGTCGAGGATGAGTTCGCTGCGGTCTGAAACCGGGCAGTTCACGAGGCGCTCGATGTTGCGCGCTTGAACTGGGGTGAGCTCACGATCGGTGATCACGAGCGAAGCACCGTTTCGCCGAACCTCTAGGGCAGCCTCTTGGAGTTTTCCTTTCCCCCAGAGGGTTTGGGGATTCGTGCTGCCGCTTTTTTGGCTCATCACAGCGACAGGTTGACCGCCTGCACTGCGAACGAGCCCTTCCAGTTCCGCGAGTTCACGTTCGCTTTCACACGAATCGTGGCCGATCAGCGTGAGTAAGAGCACTCGCTCCATACCCTTGGCTGCCTCGGCGATGGGTTGGGAGCGCTCGTCTTCTAACGCGCGTTCGCAGAGGTCCCGCAGGTCTCCTGTTTCTTGGTGGAACCAGCCATCCGATTCATTGGAATCGGGGTAAAGAAGTTCGGCCGTTCGGATCCCATCAGCGCCGGGTTTTGGGGCAAAGCGCAACCACTGCCGTGGGCCGATGTCCAAAGCCACAACGGCATCGGCTGGGTCTGAATTCAAGCCGTCTCTGCAAAAAGGGCAGCTCACCAGTCGCCAGCCGCCGCTTTGGCGACGGGGCGCCTGGGGCAGATGGTTCAGGGGGGAGTCGTTGCCTGAGAGGGGGCCGAGCCAAAGCAGTCGGCACAGGCCCCGTCCATCAATGATCAGGTGCAGTGGGGTCTTGAGTTCCAACACAAGCTCACTCAGGCGCTCCAGGGTGAGCAGCTCAAGCCCGTCCTCTGGATGGCGGCGTTGACTGAGGCGATCGAGCTGACGCTCTTGGCTGCGACGCAGGCCTTTGGTGCGGCCACCGAGATGGGCTTGTTTCAACGGTTCAGCAACCAGGCACCGGCGGAGCGAACACCAACGGATAGGCCAGGCATGCGTGTGAGATAGGCCGCTCGGCGCAGTTGAAAGGCGAGCGGGCCTGCGAGGGTGATTCCAAGTCCAGTCAAGGTGGCGTCTCCGATCCCAAGGCTGAGCATTTCTCCTCGATCTTTGAATTCAAAGGTCGGGGGCTCTTCGCCAGCTCGCAAAGCAGCAATGGCATCACCCACGGCTTCCCCTTGCTGCATCGCGACCTGGGCATTCGCTGGGGCTGGGTCTTCGCCGTTGATGGCTATGTCACCGATGGCGAAAACATCAAAACTGTCTTGGAGTCGCAGATCAGCGCGAACGGCTAGGTGGCCTCGATGCAATTCCGGAGGAGGCTGAACAGACGGCACATTGGCCTGGCTGCCTGCCGTCCAGATCAAACCCTGGTGCTCAATCTCCTCTCCTTCGGCGAACACCACTCGATCGGCTTCAACCCTTGCCACATTTGCATTCAGATGGAGGCAAACGTCTTTCCGCTCCAGGGCAGCACTGGCGCGTTCTCGATTGAAAGCCGAGCTATTCGGAAGGATGCTGTCTCCCTTTTCAATGAGATGAATTCTGGCGTTGCCGTTCAGGAGATCTGCCAGCTTGCAAGACAGCTCCACTCCCGTGGGGCCTGCGCCAACAATGGCGAGTGCTGCATTGGCTCGTCTCTGGTGGAGCAAATCCTGGATGCGTTGACGCAGCTCTCGAACATCGCTGAGGTTGCGGAATCCACGGCTGTGTTCCTTCACCCCGGGAATGCCGAAATCGTTGGGTTGTGATCCCGTGGCAATCACCAATTGCCTCCACGGGATGCAATCCCCGGAACGGGTTTGAAGGGAGTGATTCGAACGATCGATGCTTATTACCTGATCTTGCAACCAACAAATGCCGTGGTGGCTCACGAGTTCGTTGTATTGCGGAGCTACTTCCCACTCCTGCAGCTCATGGCTGAGAAGTTCATAGAGCAATGGTTGAAACAGAAACTCTTTGCGAGGTTCGATTAGCACCACACGGCAGTGAGGCAGTCGTTTTTGAATTGCGAGAGCCGCAAACCATCCACCAAAACCGCCTCCGACAATCACCACGGCATCCGCCGAAGACGTTGGTGATGTCATGGTCGAAACGAGCTTTGTTCAACGATAGGCAAACAGCGAGAACCGGCGACAGGGGAGGATGGCCGCATGACGGAGGGTCCTGACGGAATGGTGCGCACGTCGGCAGAGGTCGAGGCGGCCCAGCAGGCTGATCTGCGGTCTGAATTGCTGCAGCAGAACCGCGCAGCCTTGGACGGTCTTGGCCCTCAGGAACGCTTGGCCTGGGCGCATCAAACCTTTGGTGAGCAATTTGCGCTCACCACCAGCTTCGGCATCCAGTCTTCGGTGCTGTTGCACATGTTGAGCCAGTTGCCGGGGGGGAATGCGGTTCCGGTGATTTGGGTCGATACCGGTTATCTCCCTGCTGAAACGTATGCCTACGTTGAGCAACTCATGGGGTTGGTCGATATCCGTCTCGTTGTGGCACAGAGTGTGATGTCTCCAGCACGGATGGAAGCCCTACATGGTCGCCTCTGGGAAACGGGTGCGGTGGCTGATATGGAGCTCTATCACCGGATTCGCAAAGTGGATCCGTTGGAAGACTCGTTGGACCAGCTGGATATCAAGTGTTGGGCCAGTGGGGTTAGGCGCGGCCAGACCGACCATCGCCGCTCGATGACGTCGCTGGATCCAATTCGGGACAGGCTCTCACTCAGACCAGTCCTGGATTGGACCAAAAAGGATGTCTTCTATTACATGAACGACAACGATTTACCGCAACATCCTTTATTTGATCAGGGCTATTCCACCGTGGGGGATTGGCATTCCAGTGGTCCGGATGGTGGGGATCTCAATGGCCGGGATACGCGTTTTGGTGGTTTAAAGCAGGAATGTGGCATTCACCTGCCTCAGGAGGAGGTGGAAGGACTCTTGGGAGAAGGCATCTGACGTTGACACCCCAACACTGCAAGCAGGTGTTACTGATCGGCAACAGCCGATGGCACTGGGGAGAACGGGATGCTTTCGGTATGCGCTTTCACCATGGTTTGCCAGATCTGGCTCGTCTTGACGGGGAACTGGGGGGATGGGCGGCAGTTGGAGCTGTTCCAGCGCAATTGATGTCAGCGGCATTGGAACGGCGCATCACCCTTCCTGATGTTCCCCTGAAGGGTTGTCCTCCTTGGTTGGGGGTGGATCGGGCGATTGGTGCGTGGGCTGGATGGACCCGCAGTTTGGACTTGTCGTTGGATCTCAGTTCCGGACTGCTGCTGGTGGATGCCGGCACGGTGTTGAGCATCACGGTGCTCTCGCCAGATGGAGAGTTTGTCGGTGGTCAGCTCATCCCTGGCTACAGGCTTCAGCTGCTGGCGATGACGCAAGGGACAGAGGCTTTGCCTGAGACGGTTTTTGCCGCCCCTGGACAAGAACGCTTTCCAAAAGACACCGTGGCGGCGATGCGTCGTGGTGTCCTTCAGGCGATGGTCAGCCTGGTTCAGGAGGCGCAGAGGGCATGCGGTGGAATGCTTTGGCTCTGTGGCGGCGATGCGGAGCTGCTTGCCACAGAACTGCGAAGCTCGTCTCCAAAACTGCAACTGGATCCGGAGTTGCAGTTGCGGGGCTTGTTCGACCTACTGGACGCGTCGGGTTAATCGAGTCCGAGGTCGCTCAGAAGAGTGTCGGCCATTGTGGCGGCCTTCACCTTGAGATAAAGGCGCTCGATGCGTCCTTCGGCATCGATCACAACGGTGTGGCGCATCATTCCCATGTATTCCCGGCCCATGAACTTTTTGAGGCCATAACTGTCGTAGAGGCTTGCCACCGCGCAGGGTTCTTCGTCCGTTAGGAGCGTGAATGGGAGCGAGTGCTTGCTGATGAATTTGGTGTGGGATGCAGCGTTGTCTTTGCTGATGCCGAACACCTTGATGTTGTGGTCTTCGAAGCGCCCCCAGCGGTCCCTGAAATTGCAGGCTTCTTTCGTGCAGCCTGGGGTGTCGTCTTTTGGATAGAAATAAAGAATCACCCGTTGTCCTTTCAGCGAGGAGAGCTGAACAGATTCACCGTCTTGATTGGGAAGTGTGAAATCTGGAGCGGGATCTCCAACTTGTAGGGCCACAGGTTTTTGAGAAAAACTAGAAGAACTCGAGCGTACGGCCTATCAAATCGTTGCTGTTGATCGCTCAGGAAGTCTCAAAGGCCGAAGTCAACTATTCAGTGGTACAAATCGAGCATAATTTTGGAGCGAAGTGCCGTTCACCACTGCATTTTGGAGCAATTGTCGTGCGGTAACTGACTGACCATTGGTTGTTGGCGATTTTTCTATCGGCGGTTAGTTTTCAAAAGACGCCCATTAAGAGTCGTCCGTGTTTTCTCGTCTCGCTGTAGGAATTTTTGTTGGTGCAGCTTTGGCCGCCCTGGCTGCGCATGCTGAAGCTGGTACCAGCCTCCCTGTGCGTTGGAACACCGGTGGTGCTGTTTGGACCACTACCTCCAGCGAATTCAAAACTTTTTGTGAAACCGATGATGTCACCGACCGCGCTCTCGATGCCGGCGTCAACAACTCTGGTTGGACTGCCGAAGAAATTCAATGGGGTATGACCAAGAGCTACAGCGTCGACATCATCGGCGTGTCGCGCTTCTTGTATTCCGACGACGGTGTCAAGTTCCTTAAGGATCAGACCGCGTCTTACATCCCTTACTGGCGCATAAAGAAGACCGCCGTTGTGGCTCTGCGTTCCGCGATCATTGCCGACTCCATTGACGGCAAAATTTCTCCCGCAAGCATCATGGCTGCTCTGCCCGTCGACTTCCGTCTGGCTGACACCTGTGGGACTTACACCGGTGCCCTGAACCGCTGTCCTCCCGACAAGTGCGAAGGCGACGCCCAGTGCACCTCCTTGCTCTCTTGGTTCGTGTTCCTCCCCGCCTACGTGCAGGCCAATTCACAGCTGCCTGAAGCTCCCGCTCGCTAGCGAGGCTTCTGCCCCCGCATGCCCCCTCTGGTGATCAGGTGAAAAGCCTTGTTCTCTAAGCCCCGGCATTGCCGGGGCTTTTTTATGCCTTGTCGATTGGGGCGTTGCACCGTCCGATGAAGAGCTCGTGACGCATGGGAAGGCGCAACCCGCTGCGTTCGATGCCCTCAAGTCGGTGGCGAAGCAGGGTCAGAACCGCTGGATCAATCGTTCCCATCGCTTCGCGATATGGGGACCCTTCCGCCAGCCAGCGATTGGCTAAGCCTGGTCCCAATGGAAGGTTCAGGGTTTCCAGCCAACTGTCTTGCGATCCACGCCATCCTTCCGCTTCGAAAGAGTGATGGGGCTGTGTTTGTGCTGCCAGCCACAACGTCTCCTTTTGGAGGAGTGTCTTCAGCTCAGCGTCGCTGTTGCCGGCTTGGATCAAAACGCCTGCTGGTCCGGCTTCTGCCCTTGTGGTCAGGAGGCGGAGCGTGGTTTCACCATGGCAGTGAGCTTGAAGTTGGTGCCCCAGTAATGGCCAATCCAACTGCTGAAGATCGGTGGTGCTGAAGCGACCACCGATCCATTCGAACGCTTGGCTCTGCTTCAACTCGTCGAGTCCTTCACTGAGGAGTTGGGGACGATGTTCGGGTTCAAGCAGTTGGATCTGGGCCTCGATGCGGCGGCGATCATCGGTGCTGTTGCACAGCATGGTGACGCCCCCCTCAGGCACGGCCCGTAGGGGATCAAGGGCCCAAATCAGCGAGCGGGCTCCGAGGATTAAAACCCGATCATGGCGTTGCCAAGAGACGCCCCCCCAGAGACGTTCGCGGAGCTGATGCAGCCGTTCTCCTTCTTGTCCGAGTTGACGCTGAATCCAGCGCTCGAGGCCGGGACTGTCGGGTCCACTACTGAGCAGAAGCGGTTGATCAGCCGCAAGCTCAGCGGCGGCGGCGAGCTGGGCTGCACGGCGAGCACCCATGCGTTCGCGCCGTTGTCCTTCCCAGCCCAGAGCCCCAGGCTGCCAAAACACTTCGCCTTGCAGCGCTGTGGGCAGATACTGCTGCTCCACCCAATGGTCCGCATAAGCATGGGGATAGCGGTATCCCACGCCATCACCGAAGGCGTCGCCGTCTCGATTGGCATCTCGTAGGTGGGGGGGGACGTCCTGGCGGTTGGCGTCACGGACGCTCTTCAGGGCATCAAAGAAGCCCAAAATGCTGTTGCTTTTTTCCGTTCCGGCTAGGTACAGAGCTGCCTGTGCGAGGGGGTAGAGCCCCTCTGGCAATCCGACCCGTTCAAAGGCTGCAGCACATGCCTCCACCACCACCATCGCTTGGGGGTCGGCCAGGCCGATGTCTTCTCCAGCGGCGATCAACATCCGTCGGAAAATGAATCGGGGATTTTCACCGGCTTCCACCATGCGTGCGAGCCAAAACAACGCTGCATCGGCATCGGAGCCTCGCAACGACTTGATAAAGGCACTGATGGTGTCGTAGTGGGCGTCACCTTGTTTGTCGTAAAGAACAGCGCGCTGTTGGATCGACTCCTCGGCCGTGGCGAGGTTGATGGCGATGGTTCCGTCCGTCGTTGGCTCTGAACTTTCCACCGCCAGTTCGAGAGCGTTCAGCAGGCTGCGGGCGTCTCCTCCTGCTACATCAACAAGGTGGTTAGCGGCATCCATATCCAGAACCACAGAGCGTTCTCCATAGCCCCGGTCTTGGTCTGTGAGTGCTCGTTGCAGCAGCTGGTGAAGGTCTTTGGGTTCCAGGGGCAAAAGCCGGAACAGTCGTGAACGGCTCACGAGGGCTTTGTTCACTTCGAAGAATGGGTTTTCTGTTGTGGCTCCAATCAGGGTGACGGTTCCGTTTTCCACCCAAGGCAGAAGGGCATCTTGTTGGGCGCTGTTAAATCGATGGACCTCATCGATAAACAAAATTGTGCGGAGCCCGTGCCGCTCAAGCCGCTGTTGTGCTGCGTCCACCTCGGTACGTAAATCCTTCACCCCCGCGAGCACCGCATTCAGATTGCTGAAATGAGCGCGGGTGTGGTTCGCCACAATCCTTGCCAGGGTCGTTTTGCCCACCCCAGGCGGGCCATGCAAGATCAAATTGCCAACTCTGTCGGCTTTGATCGCGCGTTGGAGGAGCCGACCCTCCGCCAAGATTCCCTGCTGCCCCTCGAATTCCTCCAGGGTGCGTGGCCGCATGCGATCAGCCAGTGGTGCAAGCCGACGCCGCTGTTGTTCTCCGTGGAAGGCGAAAAGATCCTGATTCACCACAGATCTATTAATAAGAGCAGTGTGGTTGATGAAAACAGAGTCAACGTTATTACTGGCATCTTTTTAAGGATCCTCTTTTGAAATACTCGCTTGTTTCTAATCAAGCATTGTTTAAGTCGTTAGTCGATGAAGTTTTAGAACTCCAAACCGCAAATCAATAATGTAATCTCAGTTATTTATACGTACGAGGCAGCTAGCGAAGCGCAGCCAGCTCTGATGGGGCCTTTTCTCCTTGGCTGGATGAATGAGCGACTCAACGTGCCCGGTTCGGCTCGTTTTTCCGAAATAAGTTGCGGTAATGACCGGGTGCGAATGGTTGATGCAAGTGAGCGTTTGTGATGCAGATGATCTCAATCCCTTGATTTAAGTGCCTGTCCGATCCGCAAGTGGGGCAAGTCGCAAGAAATGCTGTTCTTTCTGGTAGGCCAAGAGGTCCTAATTCGACGTTGCAAAAGCCCTGCCTCCGGTACGGCACTTTTCATCAGGATCAAGCCGAATCCGCCCAGGGCTCACATAATTCAGTGATTGGCTATGTCCCAGTGCGTTTTCTGCTGCGCCTGATTGCTCCTGTCACGGCACTGGTCACCGTCAGCGCCTGTGGACCACAAGTTCCTCCGCAGCCACCGCCGCCGAAGGTTCAGGCTGCTGCTACTCGGGTGGCGGAATTTACCGAGGGTGTCGACACAGTCAGCACGCTTGAGGCCAGCAACCTTGTCGAGTTAGCAGCCCAATCGGGAGGACGAATTGAGCAACTAAAGATCCGCCAGGGTGATGAAGTCGAGGCCGGGGAGCTGCTGCTGGTGCTTGATCAAGACGAGGAAAAGGCCAAAGCTGAAACTGCTAAAGCCAATTACGAGCGTTACGCCTACTTGGCTGAGGTGGGAGCCACGTCGCAGAAGGAGTTGGATCGCTACCGGACTCAGTACATAGAGGCGAAGGCCAAGCTCAGTTACAGCAATCTGCGTTCTCCCTCCGCCGGCACAGTCGCTGACGTGAACGTGAAAGTGGGTGATGTGATTCAGCAGGGCCAGGTGTTTACCAGTCTGGTTCAGAACAATGAGCTGGAAGCGAGAGTGGAAGTCCCGGCGATCTTCTCGGCGCGACTGGAGGAGGGCCAGCCTGTTCTGCTGAGGGCGCCTGGCAGTGAAGAAGTAATTGCCACAGGTGCAGTGGAATCAATTGATCCACGCATCAACCCCAACACCCAAGGGCTGCTAGTGACGGCGGTCTTCCCAAATACCAACGGAACATTGCGGGATGGTCAGCGCATGCACACCCGGGTGCAGATCAATGCCGAGGAAGAACTGGCCGTTCCTTTCGCCGCTGTCACCCAGACCTCGGGTCAGAGCTTTGTCTTCCGGCTGGGAGGTTTCGATGAACTAAGGGAGAACCCCGGTAAGGCTGATTTAAAAAGGCTGGAGCTGGGCATTAAGGCCGGCAAGCTTTCGGCGGATGCGCAGTTCGCCTTGCAAACGCCAGTGACGGTGGGCGAGCTGGAGAACGACCTGTACCCGATCACCAAGGGTCTGAAACTGAATCAGAAGGTGGCCACCACCAACCTGCTGAACCTCAAACATGGCATGCCCGTGCAGGTGCAACCGCCCAAAGTGAACTGAGGTTGAACGATGTCTGCGTCTAATAACTTCATCACCAAACCGGTTCTCAGCACGGTTTGCAGTCTTCTGATCGTGATCGTCGGTTTGATCGCGATTCCGATCCTTCCGATCGAAAACCTGCCAGACATTGCTCCCCCCACGGTGAAGGTGCAGGCCACCTATGTGGGCGCTGACGCGGTTGCCGTTGAGCAGGGGGTTACCTCTGTGCTCGAGCAGCAGATCAACGGGGTGGAGAACATGGACTTCATCACCTCCAACAGCTCTTCGGACGGCGTGAGTTCCATCTCGGTGTCCTTCGACAGCGGCACCGACGGCAACATCAATCAGGTGAATGTTCAGAACCGCGTTTCTCTAGCGGAACCGCAGCTTCCAGAGGAAGTGCGTAAGTCCGGCGTCACCGTCAACAAGGCCTCCAACTCAATCCTGCTCGTATACAACTTCGTCAACGAGGATCCAGCGAAAACCGAATATTCGGTGGAGACGATCAGTGGATATCTCGACAAGAACCTCACCAACAACATCAAACGGGTGAAGGGCGTTGGCGACATCACCTATTTCGGCAACCGCAAGATCGCCTTCCGCCTTTGGCTCAATCCCGAGAAGTTAACCGCCAACAATCTCTCAGCAACTGACGTGGTCAACCAGCTGCGCAGTCAGAACCGCCTCGTTCCATCCGGCAAGATCGGCGGGGCACCCGCCCCGGAAGGTCAGGAATACACCTTGACGGTGCAGCTTCAGGGTCGTCTGACCAGCACCGAGGAATTTGAGAACATCATCCTGCGAACTACTGACGCCGGTGGTTTGGTGCGGCTCAAGGATGTGGGCCGGGTTCAGCTGGGTGGTGAGACCTACGGAATCGATGCCATCGACCTGAAAGGTGCTTCTTCGGTCGGCCTCGCGATTTATCAGCTCTCCGGCAGTAATGCCATTGACGTATCCAATGGCGTCAAGGACGTGCTGGCTGAGTTTGAACAGACCCTGCCCGTTGGCCTCGGGGTGCAGAAGATCTACGACACCACCGATTTCATTAACCAGTCGATCAAAGGTGTGACCAACTCCCTGCGGGACGCAGTGATTCTGGTGGTGCTGATCCTGTTCCTCTTCTTGCAGAACTGGAAGGCCACTCTCGTTCCGGCTATCGCTATCCCCGTGGCGCTAATAGGCACCTTTGCTCTGGTGCTGGCATTCGGGTTCTCGCTCAACCAGCTCACCCTTTTTGGTCTTGTGCTGGCCACCGGTCTGGTAGTGGATGACGCCATAACGGTGGTGGAAGACACCTCAGCGAAAAAAGCGGAAGGTATGACCTCGGTGCAGGCGGCCATGGAAACCATGGACGAACTGTTTGGGGCTGTGATCGCCACTTCTCTGGTGAAGATGGCGGTGTTTCTGCCGGTGCTGTTCTTCCCCGGTGCCACCGGCACGATCTACAAGCAGTTCGCCGCCACGATCCTGTTCTCGATCGGTATCTCGACCTTCAACGCCCTCACTTTCTCGCCGATGCTCTCGGCGCTGTTGTTGTCTAAGGAGACAAAAGATCTCAGCCGTCAGCAGTACGCCACGGCTGGCGTGGCGCTCGGCTTCGTATACGGCTTACTGAGTGCTGGCAATGGCTCCGCAGCCATCATCGCTCCATCAGTTGCGGGTGGCTTGATTGGCTTCATCGCTTCCAAGATCACCGGCATGCCCTTGCGGCTTCCCTTGGCAGTTGGTGGAGCGGTGGTGGGCCTGGTGATCACCGGCGTGCTCTTCTCCAATCCACTTCCGGTTCTTCTTTTCACCACGATCGGCCTGGGAGTCGGCTACTTCATCCCGGTGATCTTCACCAACTTCAACCGCATCTATAGCGGTTTCGAGGAGCGTTATGCGTCGATCCTGGATGCAGTGCTGAAGGCCCGTCCAGTAGTGATGGTGGCTTTGGCGGCCGGTATTCTGCTGACGGGCTTTGCTTTCACCCGCATTCCCGGTGGCTTTGTTCCGATTGAAGACCAGGGCTATGCGATCGGTTTCATCCAAGCCCCCGATGGTGCCTCTAATGAGAAAACCCAGACGATTAGCCGTCAGGTAGCAGCTGTATTGCGCTCAGAAGAGGACATCTCTTCAGCAGCCCTTTTCAGTGGCGCCAGCCTTGATGGAAACGCACCAAATAAAGGCTTTTTCTTCTTTGGGACGAAGCACTGGGATGAGCGGCCTGGCCCAGAACACACCGTGGGGGCTGTTGTGAAGCGACTTAACGCCAAAATGTATGGCTCAATCGATGGTGCTCGGGTGTTCGTGGTGGAGCCCCCGTCGATCCCCGGCTACGGCAACGGTGGCGGTTTTGAGTTCCAGTTGCTCGACAAGAGCAGTGGTGTGTTCGCGTTGAACGAGTTCTTCGGTTCCGCGCGGCAAATCATGCAGGCTGGCAACGCTAACCCGATCTTGAACCGCGTTTATTCGCTCTTCTCTCCCCAGGCTCCGCAGTACAAGGTCGATGTAGACCGAGAGCAGATGGCCTCTCTTGGAGTTGACTTCGGTTCAGCCATGTCGGCGTTCAGCATCAACTTCGGTGGCGCCTATGTGAACGACACCTTCCAGGAAGGCAAGGTGCGTCGGGTCTATGTGCAGGCTGACGATGTCAGTCGCGCCACACCGCAGAAACTCTCGGCGATCTACGTCGCCAATGCCAAAGGCGAGCAGATTCCCCTTTCGGAGTTCTTCACCGTGAAGCAGACAGTGGGCCCGAGCGTCATTCCCCACTTCAACCTCTACCGCTCGATCAAGATCGAGGGCACCCCAAAGGAGGGCAATAGCTCCGGCCAGGCCATCGCAGCCATGAAGCAAGTGTTCAGCCAGGGAAGCTTCCCAGGACTCGGTTACGACTGGACCGGCATCTCGCGCGAGGAGGTCAAAGCAGGCTCACTTGCGGTGGTGATCTTCGCCCTGGGCATCCTGGCAGTGTTCCTGGTGCTTTCGGCTCAGTACGAGAGCTATACAGATCCAATCATCATTTTGCTGACGGTGCCGACGGCTCTGCTTGGAGCCCTGGTGTTTCTTGGGTCGGCTGGTCAGGTGCTCAATATCTATGCGCAGGTGGGTTTGGTGATGCTGATTGGTCTGGCTGGTGGTAATGCCATTCTTATCGTCGACCTTGCAAACCAGAAGATGCGCGAGGGCGAGTCGGCACTTGAAGCCGCCAAGTTCTCCGCCAAATCGCGCTTGCGGCCGATTTTGATGACGGCGATCTCCTCGCTCACAGGCTTCTTGCCTTTGATGCTCGCCAGTGGTGCAGGTGCCCAAAGTCAGTCATCACTGGGTCTGGTGGTGTTTGGTGGTCTATTGGTGGCAACCTTCCTTTCCACTCTTGTGGTGCCGGTCTTTTACGTGGTGATGAAGACCCTGATTGGGGAATCCAAGTCGAAGACAGCAGAGGACATTTCCAGTGTGGTGAGCTAATGACTCCGATCAAGCCAAAGTTGAGTTCTGGCAAGCCATTCAGCGGAATCAAAGTGTTAGTGGCCTTGGCGATCGGTTTGCTTCTGGGCTGCGCAGTGGCTTATTTCCTCAAAGTTCTGATTGACCACAGTCCTGCGGAAGTAGATCTGCGCCGCCTGAGACTCTTCTATTTGATGGTGATCAGTTCTGGAGGGCTGGCAGGATTTGCGATTGAAACCATGCGACAGCTTCAAAAGGAGGCCACGGATCCTGCTTATCGGCACACCAACTCCCATCGCGGTTCGCGAAGCTGAGCCAAAACAAACAGGTACAAAAGGCAACTAAAGTTAATTTTTGAGTATTATTTTGGTCTGACATGTTCATGCTTGATCCAAGATTGCAGCCTTTAATTCGAACAGTACTAGTTATGCATTGTAAAAATATTTATAAAAGCATTGCTGTAGTGGCATTTTGTTTCATCGCAAATATTGCAAGTAAATGCTTGGTCGAGTTCATTTGACTTCAGATACATCTGACTGCAATGCTGTAATGGGCTGAATATATTGTTGTTCGCTAAATGTATGATGGCGGCGAGTTGATCTCTAATTAGTCAATGGAATAATAGCTCTATTGATGAGTTTGAGGTGATCTTTAGAGAAATTGGATTTTAAGTGATCACGGTGGGACGATCCATCCCCGTGCGCTGTTCGATTTCAGCAAGATCATTAATGGCACGAATCATCTCGCCAAGGGCCACCTGGGGGTCTTGGTTGAGGTCACCACTGTTGGGTACATAGCTCTCCAGATAGACCCGAATCGTCGCCCCTTTGGTGCCCGTGCCGGAGAGGCGAATCACAACGCGACTGCCGTCCTCCAAAAGAATCCTTAGGCCTTGGCCATTGGTCACCGAATGATCGATGGGATCGGTGTAACTGAAGTTGTCCGCATCCCGGATGGTTCCTCCAGCGAAGGGTTGTCCCTTCAGGCTTGGCAGCATCGCCTCGAGCCGGTCATAGAGCCCATGGGCAGCCGTGCTGTCCACGGCTTCGTAGTCATGACGGGAGTAGTAGTGCCGCCCAAAGCGTTTCCAATGATCCGCCATGATCTCGGCGACGCTGCACTGTCGTTTGGCCAGGATTTGCAGCCAGAACAAGACGGCCCAAAGCCCATCTTTCTCGCGCACGTGGTCGCTTCCAGTGCCGAAACTTTCCTCTCCGCAGAGGGTGATCTGCCCCGCATCGAGCAAATTCCCGAAGAACTTCCAACCGGTTGGCGTCTCGTAGCAGTTGATGCCCAAGTCCTTCGCCACCACATCCACCGCAGCGCTCGTGGGCATCGAGCGAGCTACGCCGGCTAATCCTTTCGCATAGGCCGGTGCCAAGGTGGCATTCGCTGTGAGAACCGCCAGGCTGTCACTGGGATTCACAAAACAGTGGTGCCCCAGGATCATGTTGCGATCACCATCGCCGTCACAGGCCGCGCCAAAGCGATAGCCATCGCCTTGGAGAAGCAGCTCTGCCAAGTCGTGGGCATAGGTGAGGTTGGGATCGGGATGACCCTTGCCAAAGTCCTCTAGGGGAACGCCGTTGCGGACGCTGCCGGCAGGTGCACCTAAAAGACCTTCCAAGATGCGAGTCGCGTACGGACCCGTCACCGCATGCATGGCATCGAAGGCGAGCGGGAAGTCGTTGCGAAGCAACGCTTTGATTTCATCAAAATTGAACAACTGCTGCATCAAGGTCACGAAGTCATCCACGCCGTCGATGACCTCTACCGACATGGCCCCGATGGAGTGTTGCCCTGGCCCCTCCAGTGAAATCGGCGTCGCGTCGACGATGGAATAGTGGCTGAGGGTTTTGGTGCACTCAAAAACAGCATCCGTGTATGACGCCGGTGTTGGCCCCCCATTGGCACCGTTCACCTTCACGCCAAAGTCGCCATCGGGACCGCCGGGGTTGTGGCTGGCGGACAGGATGATGCCTCCAATAGCGTTTTTGCTACGGATCAAATGGGATGCCGCCGGTGTGGAGAGGATCCCGCCCGTGGTGACGATCACCTTTCCCAGCCCATGGGCGGCCGCCATGCGCAGGATCACATCGATGGCACGAACGTTGCCGTAAC
>ERZ802827.259-NODE-259-length-28253-cov-18.2543_pt1 | contig 28253 bp, 35 predicted proteins | sample MGYA00345652_ERZ802827 | MGnify/ENA primary metagenome ERZ802827 (study PRJEB30503, sample SAMEA104212372) | marine metagenome | biome: Westerlies Biome; feature: [SRF] surface water layer (ENVO:00010504) within the epipelagic zone...; material: water... | reverse complement strand
GGACTTAGATATGTCGAACAAGGGAGGGCTGAGCACGATTGGATGCGCCCCATAAACAAAAACGGGATAACGAATTCAACAGACCGTAGATACATGAACTCCAAGGAAGACAAAATCATTCCACTGATGCTGCACACAAGCATTCACGACGATGCTCCATGCCTGTGCATCGACTGCCAAAACCTGAGGCGAGTGATTGAGCAAAATGCTCGTGCTCAACCTCCAATTCCCAACGCGGCCTGATCGTTATGGACGCTGGCTAACACAACGTTCTCTTCCGCGCCTGTTTTTCAAGGCAAGCCAATAGCCGCGTTCCAGCGATGTCAACTTTGGATTGGTTTCGTTCACAACTTCGTGGGCGCGCTGTTTAGCCGCATCCATGAAACGTTCTGTTTTGTCGCGCGATTCCATACCTGGAGCCCACGTAGTGGTTTAAAAGTTAGTAATGGCTTTGCGATATGCCAACCGATAACCGGAATCCCTCACCTCACCAACGCCATCGATCGCAACACGAGCTTGACGCCACTGGCCTATTGGCCATCATCCATTCCGCGACGCACCAGAACTTGAGTCAGCCAAAGAAGCCCGATAAAACCCGCCACCACCCAAATCAGATTCATCCTGAAGAGCACGCCCGTGCAGACGAGCATGATCTCTAGAGATCATGCTGACAGCCAATCAGGCCTTCGATGAACAGGCAACGCATTAGATCATGTAGTTTTGTAACGTAAGCCCATTCGTCGCGGCCCATGACCATTGACAACCGCTGTCGCGAACAGCAGAAAGTCGCTGATCGGATGTTCATGGATTTCAAATACACCTCGCCCGGCTCGACCGAACAGCTGCAGGCCCTCAAAACGCTCAGCTTTCTGCTGGGGATGTGGGGCGATTTTCTTGGCCACGAGGTGAAGCGCATGGACGCCGCGTCATCCCTCACCTCAGCCTGAACAAGACATAACTGCTGAGATTTGGGGGAAGATAGGCGGCGCCATTGTCCCCATCCGTAACTAGTCCTGCATGGCCCTTGATCAGCTGAAATCCTTTCTCCTCAAGATGCAGAACGATGCGTCGCTAAAGCAATCAGTGCTTGCAGCATCAACGGCAGACGATGTTGCAAAAATTGGCAACTCGATTGGATTTGAGTTCTCAGGCGATGAATTGCTCCGCTTTTCAGGGAAAAAGGTGGGGCGCGTCACCGTGTCGAAACAGGAAACCCCAGGCGAATACAACTAATCAAGTCAGCAAATCAGCACCAAACCTTTTGTTAGCGAAACCGAACAGATCGTCTGGCTAGGTCGGTAGTGCCCCATTCCGAGTCGTTATGTCGATGAAGCAATTGGTGTCATTCATGTCTCGAGTGCAAAGCAACGATTCCCTGCGCTCCGAAATTCAGCATTGCGGTGATGACAACAGCTGTGTGTTGAAGGTGGCCGCAAAACATGGCCACAAATTTTCTCCGGCGAGCTTGTCCCGCTGGCAGCGTGACCATCACTAAACCAGGAGTGAGTCAATCCTTTTGAGGGGTTGAATCCGATCCACTGGCCGCCCGTCGCCGAATCACTTCCGCCAACAACTCAAGCTTGGCGTTTTCAGATTCGGTGGCGCGGCTGGCCATCCAGGCACTCGCTGCTTTTTGTTGAGCGACTTGCTGAACCAAAGCCAAGGCCATCTCACGCAATTGCTCAAGATCCCGGCACTCGTTGATGAGCCTCGTGAGCTTTTCCGCTTCAAAGCTGTGCTCAAGCGGTCGTTCGACGGGGTCAATGCTCATTTCGATCCTCGGCGGTGTCCGAGGCTAAGGAGCGATCTATGGCATCGGCGTCAGCCCACAGCCACACGCAGGGGTGATTCAACAACCAGCTCGCGGGTAACCCTGGCTGAGGCGCTGGCAACGTCAACAGTCGTTTGAGGATGTCAGCTTTGGCAGCTCCGGTCACCACGAGGTGAATTTCGTCCGCCGCCAAAATTTCTTGCAGGCCAAGGGTGATCGCCTGGGAAGGCACCGCCGCGGGATCTCCTCCAAAAAGCCCCGAGTTCTGCCGCCGGGTGGCCTCAGAGAGATCCACCACATGACAGGCCTGATCCGCCGCAGTGGGGGGCTCATTGAAGCCCACATGGCCGTTGGTTCCCAAGCCCAAAAGCTGAACCCCCACACCACCGCATGCATCCAACGCAGCGGCATAAGACTGCGCAGCGGCATCACCATCGGGGGCGCTTCCATTGGGCAAATGCAGAGTCTCAGGCCGCAACTGCAATGGCTCGGCGAGATGACGACTCATGTACGTGCTGTAACTGCATTGATCTCCAGCCTGCACACCCAAATACTCGTCCAAATTGAAGCTGCACCATCGCCGACGCAGCTCGACCAGATCCTGAGCAGACCAAAGCATCAGGCGCCGCACAAGGGCTGCATACAGCGGCTCCATGGTTCGTCCGGTTGCCAACCCCAACGGCCGTCTCAGCGCGAGAGGCATCAGGAGCCATTGACGCAAATGGTTCTCAAGCCGCTCAGCTAATCGTTCACAACAATCTGCAGCGCTGTCATACCGCTGTAGCTGGCGGGGGAACCGCAACACGGGAGCATCCGATGGTCAACCCCACCAGCCTGACGCTGGACGGGGCAGCCAAGCGAGGGCGGGGTCGTAGTGCGGTTGGAAGGGGAGCACATCCGCCCCTCGGTAGTAGTGGCGCAAGATTGTGCGGAAATCGGCCCCCTGCCCCGCCAGCCCATGGGCACCCCATTGGCTCATCCCAACTCCGTGGCCATACCCCTGACCACGCACTAAAAGTTGCAATCCACCCACCGCTGGGACGCGACGGTCTTTCGAACGGGTCGCTCGAAATCGGAAGGATCGGGAGCGCATCGGACGCGACAGAAGCGGCGGCGGTGGTGCCACCAACAACGCAGCCGATGGGAGGGAAGCGGTTGGTGCCGAGCTGGCGACTGACGCAGTAACGCGATCAATACGGGATCTCGATCCACTCGTCGCAGTCGTACGACGGGCCAAAACGGTGGACGGCTGGGGAGGCTGAGCCGTCGCAGCAGAGACCATTTCAAAGGTCACCAGCGTGCTTTTCAGGTCCAAGCGCTGGCGCAACTCGCGACCGGTCAGCACCAGGGATCCTCGGGGTCCCTCCAGCCTGGCCTGTCGCACACGACCACTCGCACTCCGACTCGTGACATCCACCCGGTTCACTCCGCCGGTTTCTGGTAGGCGTTGGCGCAAGCCCGTTGAACCAAAGCGTTCCTGCCAGCGATGGACCGGACTGTGTTGGTCATGGTCTGGGACGCTCACCAGATAGGGCAGCTGCCGGCTCCAGACCATCCCACTGGATTCCGTTACGCCACCCGAACTGCTGTGAAACACCGCATTGATCAATTTGCCGCGATGAACCAGCACCAATGAACGGGTATCAGCAACCGCCTGGCGGGTGCGGGCGGTTTCAGCCTCAACACCTTGATAAACCTGACTCGCCACAGTGGCCTTCACATCCCATCCACCACCGCGACTGCGCTGACGCAGGGCATAGGTCCGAGCGGCAACGGCCTGGGCCTTCAAGGCAGCCAAGGGCCAATGGTGGGGCATTTCACTCCCCACAACGCTGGCGAGATACGTCTCAATACCAAGCGCATTCACAACTCGTAAACGCCCTCCGCGACAGCTGATCTGGAATGCACCGCGATAGCGACGGGAGTCCAACCAGATCCCCCGAGGATCATCGTTCTGCACCGTCAGAACGATGTTTGAAGACAAACGGCGACGTGTCCCATCCACAACGGCCACAACGCCCCTGCCGGATTGCTCCAACTGCAGCCGTCGGAGCCTTCGCACACCTCCACCCAAGCCACGCACCTGCATCGTCTGCTCTTTGTCCGCCCTGAGCAGCAGCCTTGGTCCTTCATGCAACAGAACCCGCATCTGAGGCTCCCGTTCCATCGGCATCGCGTGCTGAGCGGAGCCCAAAACAGCTGCTGTCGCCAATCCCGCAAGAACGACTGAAGCGATCCGCACCGTGCGCAACCAAAGGCGATTCAGTGTGCCGTCTTTAGCCATGTCGAGCCAGATGGCAGCATGATCAACAGAGGATCCACGACCTTGCAGGTCACCTTTCTGGGAACAAGTTCAGGCGTTCCCACCCGGGCCCGCAACGTATCGGCTGTAGCGCTGCGGCTGCCACAGCGATCGGAGATGTGGTTGTTCGACTGCGGTGAAGGAACGCAGCATCAGTTTCTGCGCAGCGAACTCCGGCTCTCGCAGCTCAGACGGGTCTTCGTGACCCATATGCACGGCGATCACGTCTTCGGCCTCCCAGGCCTGCTGGCCAGCCTTGGCCTAGCTGGCAATAGCAACGAAGGCGTCGACCTCTACGGCCCTGATCCCCTCGAGAGCTATCTCAGCGGTGTGCTGCGGACGAGCTCCACCCGGATCGGCTACCCGCTCAAAGTGCACCGCGTCCACGACTGCGCCGAGAACGGAACACTGGTTTATGAAGACGACGATCTGATGGTGCGCTGCACACCACTCACCCATCGCGTTCCGGCCTACGCCTATCGGGTGGACCAAAAACCTTTGGCGGGACGATTCGATATCGCCAAGGCGAAGGAGCTAAAGATCCCTCCAGGCCCCATCTACGCCCAACTCAAGCGTGGAGATACCGTCAGCCTCGAAGACGGACGGATCATCGACGGAAGAACCCTTTGCGGACCAGAGAGACCTGGAGTGAGTGTTGTGTATTGCACCGACACGGTGTTCTCTGAAGCAGCGATCGAGCTTGCCCAGGGCGCTGATTTGCTGATTCATGAATCGACCTTTGCTCACCAGGAATCGGAGATGGCCTATCAGAAACAGCACTCCACCAGCACGATGGCCGCCCAAACTGCGGCGGAAGCCAACGTTGGGCAACTCGTCCTCACACACTTGAGCCCGCGCTACGCCCCTGGCAATGCCGTGACGCCAGAAGACCTTTTAAAGGAAGCGCAAGCGATCTTCCCAAACACCTGTCTGGCAAAGGATTTCCTAACTTTGGAGGTAAAACCGCGCTGCAACAGTTTGTGATCCGGCCTCAGGGAGCCTCGGCCCCGTGATACAAGAGCTGGGTGCGGTGAATCCGTCAGTCCCCGGCAACCTTCATGGTCTCTGTTTTCTCCTCTTTGCGACGGTCCCTTAAAGGCCTCCTCCTTCTTGTACCGGTGTTGATCGGCTTGGCATTCATCTCCCCTGCGGAAGCAGTGCAATGGGATGCCGAGACACTCACGGTTCCAGTGAATCCCGACGGAGCAGAGGTGACCTTCACAGACCGCGAGATCAATGCAGGACGCAAGGTGTTCAACACCAGCTGCGGCACCTGCCATGCCGGCGGGATCACCAAAACCAACCAAAACGTTGGCCTCGACCCAGAAACCTTGGCGTTGGCCACACCAGCCCGCGACAACGTCGATGCGCTGGTTGATTACATGAAAGATCCCACCTCCTACGACGGTGAGTACAGCATTTCCGACGTCCACCCCAGCATGCGTAGTGCTGAGCTGTACCCGGCCATGCGCGATCTCGATGACGAAGATCTGCGCCTCATGGCTGGTTACATCCTCGTGTCCCCGAAAGTCCAAGGATCGTCTTGGGGTGGCGGCAAGATTTATTTCTAACGAACAGTCAATCAATTCACTCAATTTAGATTATTAATAACGATTGAATTCAAATAAAAAAGCCGGCTCAAAGCCGGCTTTTTTATATCTGTTTCCAACCACTGCCAGACGCCTTGCTTATTCGTCACATCGGCACGTTACACAGACGCACATCAGCAAAACCAACCACCGGAAAAGACTCAAAAAGTCAAACGGCATCTCGGTAATTCCTGCAAATCCTTTCACTTGAAAATGAATAATTTAAGGACGCTTTGGATCCAATGCAATGACCTTATGGTTTTGAATTAACGATTTACATTTCAATTTTTGGTTCAATATTGCCTGGCTCCATAGAGCGTGGGTGACGGCTATACCACCACTCCTGCAATTCAGAAACCAAGCGCACAGAAAACAGCGTCAACACCGTTGCAGTTGGTCGTGATCCAGGTTGCAGCAGCTCCACCGAATACGACGGGCATCGACGCGCTGCCAGATCTGGAACAAAACGTCGGCCCACTCGCCGCCAGCTTGGCTCTTTACTTCTCCAGGCCAAACGACAGCACGGCCATGGAAGCTCTTCTCGATCAAACAATCGGCAGCACGGACCGATCACCCGAAAGCTGTACTGGCCGCCGGGACTGGTGTGGATGCTGCCAGGAGCCAGCAAATCATGAACATCTGAACGGCTCACGACGGCTTAAAGCAAAGAGGACTAGCCATACAAAGCGGCCAAGCAACAAAAAACCACCCCCTGAGGGGTGGTTGAACCAACGTTCAATGAACGAAGTGAAGGCTCAATAGAGCTCTTCTTCAGCGTGGGTCTTGATGGTGCAGTCGGAGGTGGGGTAAGCCACGCATGTGAGCACGAAACCGGCTTCGATTTGATCGTCGTCCAGAAAGCTCTGGTCGGACTGATCAACGGTGCCAGCGGTGAGTTTGCCGGCGCAGGTCGAGCAAGCGCCAGCGCGGCAGGAGTAAGGCAGGTCGATGCCTTGCTCTTCTGCTGCGTCGAGGATGTACTGATCATCAGGGACTTCGATGGTCTTGTTGAGACCTTCGCTCTCGCTGACCAGGGTGACCTTGTAGGAAGCCATTGATTGATAAATACGACAGGTTCCGGGAAATCCGGTCCTGCTGAACAGCACCTATCTACTGCAAATGAGGGGCAAACCAGAGGGTTTGAGCCGCTCAGGGAGGCAGGACCAATCTGAGCGGGAGGTCCGATAAGCCTGGCTTATGGCAAATGGCTCATGTGTGTCGAATCTCCAACAACCCCCAACGCCCTTGCGCCAACTCCTGAGTAATCCGCCAACCCTGTGTTTTAAGGACCTCTTTAAGCCTTGGAGCCTGATCCACCAACAAACCACTCAGGAGTGCTCTCCCGTGGGGAGCAATCAGGCTCTCAAAGCCGGGGGAGAGCGCTTCAATCACAGGAGCCAGGATGTTGCACAGCAACAGATCAGCTCGTCGGCCTGCCAACAGTGCTTGAAGGGTCTCCACGGAGCCCAGAGCAACCTTCAACCGCTGCTCGGAACAATCGTTCAACGTGCGATTCCCTTCAGTGGCGCGCACAGCCAACGAATCGGTGTCAGCAGCCAACACGGCATCAGCTCCCAGGAGCAAGGATGCCAGCCCCAATACACCGCTACCACAACCGAGATCAGCCACGAGCAAACCCTGCGGTGGAGCCGCCTCCAGGGCCTCCAGACAAAGACGCGTCGTTGGATGGCTCCCCGTACCAAAAGCGCTGCCTGGATCCATCCGAATCACGAGGCGATCGGCATGCTCCATAGGCACCTCTAACCAGGCTGGAAGTATCAACAGCTGTTGTCCCACTGGATCGGGTTGCCAGTGCTGCTTCCAGCTCAAGCTCCAGTCTTCATCGGCCACCTCATCCCAAACCCCCTCAGGGAAAGCCAAACCAAAGGGCTGCGATAAGGGCTCAAGACTGGCCAACAATTGCTCTCGCTCAGCAAGGGGCCACTCCGGTTGGGGCAACCAGACCAACAAGGTTTTCTGGTGAGGAGTCTCTGGGGAATGCTGCACCGCAAACCGGTGCAGCCCCAAATCATTCAGTTTCCAAGCCAGCGACTCCTCAAGATCAGGAGGGCAAGGCATCGACAGTCGCCACCACATCAAAGCGTGACGGGGTGGGCTTCCTGAATGCCATCGATTGCTGTGATTTTCTGGAGCAATTCAGCAGGAATCGGGTCATCGATGCTGAGCACCATCACAGCATCACCGCGCACAATTTTTCGCCCCACTTGCATGGACGCGATGTTCACGTTGTGCTCCCCCATCATTGATCCCAAATGGCCAATGATTCCCGGCATATCGCGGTGACGGGTAAACAGCATGTGCCTGCTGGGAGACACATTCACGGGGAACTCATCAATGCTCGTGATTCGCAGTTCACCATCGGCAAAAACGGCTCCAGTGACACAACGATCACCCTGATCACCCCGCGTCGTGATTTGTAGGGACCCCCCTGCAAAATCGCGGCTCGTTTCATCTTTTACTTCCAAGACATTGATGCCGCGTGCTTTGGCTTCCAAGGAAGCATTCACGAAATTGATGCTGTCGCCAAGGGCTGCACTCAGAAGACCTTTCAACGCGGCGATCACCAGAGGTTGAGAGGGATGACTGGCGAACTCTCCTTGCAGTCGAAGCTCCATTTCCTTGACGTGCCCTCCCGCAAGTTGGCTCACGAGTAAACCAACGGTTTCAGCAAGCTGTAGGTGTGGTTTCAGCCGCTCCATAATTTCAGCGCTGAGACCTGGAATATTCACGGCGCTGCGGGCCGGCAAGCCCAGCAACACATCTCTGATTTGCTCGGCCACATCGACCGCCACATTTTCTTGGGCTTCTTCAGTGGATGCACCCAGGTGAGGCGTCAACACCAGACCCCGTTCAACGGCACGCAACGGCGAATCTTCCGCCAAAGGCTCAGTGGCATAGACGTCGAGGCCAGCCCCGGCGATTACACCCTGATTAATCGCTTCCGAGATGGCAGCTTCATCGACAACGCCACCACGGGCGCAATTCACGATGCGTGCTGTGGGCTTCATCGTGCGCAGCAAATCAGCATTCACCAAGTTTTCCGTGTCCTTGGTCCGAGGAATGTGCAGCGTCACGTAGTCAGCCGTGCGAAACAGCTCATCAAGCTCGATGAGCCTCACCTGCATTTGCTTGGCGCGATCGGCGGCAATAAAGGGGTCATACGCGATGACTTCCATCCCCATCGCTTGGGCCACCTTGGCCACGTGGGAACCAATTTTGCCGAGACCCACCACCCCAAGGGTCTTCTTATAAAGCTCATTGCCAACATATTTTTTGCGGTCCCACTTCCCTGCACGCATTCCGGCATTCGCCTGGGGCACATGACGGGACAGCGAAAGCATCATCGCCAAGGCATGCTCTGCCGCCGCAATGGTGTTGCCCTCCGGAGAGTTCACCACAAGAACACCACGCTGCGTGGCTGCGGGCACATCCACGTTGTCCACACCAACGCCGGCACGGCCAATGATCTTGAGTCGGCTAGCGGCGGCAATCACCTTCGCCGTCACCTGAGTTCCAGAACGGATCATCAATCCGTCGTACTCACCAATCATTCCCACCAGCTCGTCTTCGCTCAAACCGATCTGCTGATCGACTTGCGCCACCTGGTTGAGGATGTCCAAGCCGGCCTGATCAATTGGATCGGAAACCAGAACTTTCGTCATGAACGGGCGCAAAACTGCCTTTCCGAACTGTAGAGATCAACACCCACCTACCCCCCAATAACTAAGGACAGGGTTCAGAATTCAGCTAATAAAATGTGAGCGAATGCCCGTCTGCGTGGTGGTGCTGTCCGATCAAAGGGCAGCTGAAGGGCTAAGTCAGCAGCTTCAGGAGACAAAACTCCCCTTAACGAGATGCATCACGCTGCCACCAGAGGGCGATGCCATCGATCAAGTGGAATTACTCAGCCCCAACCTCACCCGCGCCCGAAGGCAGAAAGCCATGGCGCGCTGGTTGATGCCCTTTGGATTTTTGGCAGGGGTCACGTTTACACAGATCACCAACCTCACCACGTTTGCAAGCTTCGGGCCCTTCGGTGAAATGTTGATCGGCGGTCTGATGGGGATGGGCTCCGGCTTGATGGGCAGTTATGCCGCGGCCGCCAGCGTGAATTCCGATAACGACGATGGTGTGCGCATCCTGCGCAACCGTCGTGAGGAAGGGAACTGGCTTGTGCTTCTCGAAACACCGAATGGCGTCGAACCCCCATGGCAGGTGGTGCAACGCAGTAACCCGCAACAGGTGGTTCGCCTCAACGACCTATGACCCTCTTGCAGGACGAGCTACTCATCGGGGCAGAAGATCCCGAGGGGATTAGGCGACTGGTCCATCTGGCTGATCAAGTCCTACGGACCTGGCAACCGGCTTGGAGCCCATTCCTGGGGGCTCGACTTCAGGAAGAAGCACTCACCCGTTTGAACAACTTGAGTGAAATTGGCTGGCAGCGTGATGGGGGCTACCCGGGGGCCGAACGCTGCAGGTTCCTTTGCCACCGAAACGACAGTATTAGCGACAACGATGAGACCCCATCGGCGCCCATTCAAGGCCTTCTGATTGAGGGGAATTTTCTATTCGATCCCCTCAGTCCAGAAGACATTCGCAACGCTCTGCAAGACATGGGGGCCGCAACGGGTCAAATCGGAGACCTTTGGGTCCGAGGAGACCGCGGGGGGCAAGGGCTCTGCTCCCCAGACAGCGCCGCAATCCTCCATGAACAGCGCGGTCGCGTCCGCGATGTCGACATCCGGTGTGAAGTCCTGCCGATCGAAGCGCTCCACCTACCAACCCAACGCATCCCTCGAACCTTGCAAACCGTGGAGGCCTCCTGTCGGATCGATGCGATTGCCTCCGCAGGGTTTGGCCTTTCGAGAGCCAAGATTGTGAGCCACATCAAAGCTGGGCGACTGCGCATGAACTGGCATGACGTGCGTCAAGCCAGTCGAGACGTAGGGGTCGGTGACCGCCTTCAGCTCCAAGATCGTGGAACCCTCGAGGTGCTCTCCCTCACACGGACAAAACGTGAGCGGTGGCGTGTCGAACTCAGACGCAGTTAAGCCGCACTCTGGCTGCTAATCTCCATTCCGATCAACGCGAACCAATCGTGGTTCGATGTTGGTTAATGGGGGCGATTAGCTCAGGGGTAGAGCGCTACATTGACATTGTAGAAGTCACTGGTTCAAATCCAGTATCGCCCATTTCCCTTCAGGGGACTGAAGTTTCGATGACATTAACGATCGTCGTCGGTCTCGGACGATCCGGACTCGGAGCTGCACGTCTCTTACATCATCAAGGCCAAAAAGTTGTTGTTTTGGAGCGCGGCACAGGTCTCGATCAAACGTCCTCTGCGGCAACACTTCAAGCGGAAGGCATCCAGGTTGAGCTGGGCATTCCTCTCGAAATCAACAGCTTTGAACCTTGGCGTTCTGACCTAACCGCTGTGGTGGTTGGGCCAGGGATTCCATGGGATCACCCAACCCTTGACAGCCTGCGCCAGGAGGGAGTTCAGATACGCGGGGAGATCGAGCTGGCCTGGGAGGCCCTCAACGACATTCCTTGGGTGGGAATCACGGGAACCAACGGCAAAACCACGGTCACCCACCTTCTCAGTCATGTGCTGGGCCATGCCGGAATCGTTGCCCCCATGGGAGGGAACATGGGCGTTTCAGCGGCGGACATGGCGCTGAAAATCAAAATGGGGGAGATGCCAAAACCAGATTGGCTGGTGATGGAACTCAGTAGTTACCAAATCGAAGCAGCCCCGACCTTGGCCCCAAGCATCGGCATTTGGACCACTCTCACCCCGGACCATCTCGAACGCCACGGAACACTCGAGGCCTACAGGGCCATTAAACGCGGCTTAATGCAGCGCTCCAGCCTGGCCATCTTCAATGGGGATGATTCCGATCTGAAGGCCCATCGCCCATCCCTTAAGAAAGGGCTTTGGGTGAAGGCAGCCGCCCCTTGCGCGGATGAAGAGCCTGCAGATTTTTGGATTGATGCCGCTGGAACGGTCCAATCAAAACAAAGCGGTGCCATGTTTCCAGCCGAGGTTTTGGCGATGCCAGGCGCCCACAATCGTCAGAACCTGTTGTTGGTGACAGCTGCCGCAACAGAGATCGGCCTGAATGCTGAGCAGATTGTCCAAGGTCTTCGGCAATTTCCTGGCGTTCCCCATCGCCTCGAGCGACTCGGATCAATGGCCTTTGCAGAGGTTTTTAATGACAGCAAGGCCACCAACTACGACGCGGCTGCGGTCGGCCTGCAAGCCATGGCCGGCAGCGTGGTGGTTCTGGCGGGGGGACAGACCAAACGCGGCGACGCCACTGGTTGGCTGTCCGAACTGAAATCGAAGGCTTGCGCTGTCGTGTTGTTCGGCACTGGTGCGGCGGAATTGGACGCCCTCATACGCCAGTCCAACTACCAAGGACAAGTGCATCGGTGCGCCGATCTGGCATCAGCAGTGCCGATTGCCGTTCGGGCAACATCCGAGCTGGACGCCACCAGCCTGCTGTTATCTCCGGCCTGCGCCAGTTTCGATCAATACCCAAACTTCGAAGCCCGAGGCGATCATTTCCGCGAGTTAATTCAGACTCACATTCGAATGGGGTGAAACAAATCGAACATCTTTTCTGGCAGTGCCCCAGAGAGAACTCAAAATGAATCCACTCGGAACTGGTTTGTGGCCTTTTGGCTGATGAAGAGCGAACCCGATGCCTATGGCATTGATGACCTGCGCCGAGAGGGATCAACTCTCTGGGATGGAATCCGCAATTATCAGGCCCGCAATTTCATGCGCAGCATGAACGAAGGTGACCAAGCTTTTTTTTATCACTCCAATTGCAAACCACCAGGAATCATTGGCTTAATGGAAGTGGTGGAGACAAATCTGGTGGACCCCACCCAATTTGATTCCACCGCCAAGTATTTCGACCCGAAATCCAATCCGGCTCAACCGCGATGGGACTGTGCTCGGCTTCGTTTCATCGGCCAATTTGGCGAGCTTCTGAGCCTGGATCAGTTGCGCGCTGCCTACACCGAAGAGCAGTTACCTGTGATCAAGCGGGGCAACCGACTCTCGATTTTGCCCATTCCGACCACGACTGCAGAGGACCTGCTGGATCGGCTTGGCCCTCTCCACTGACCTTCCCCTGATCACCCTGCTTCCACGAGCCTGGATCGGGTTTGGCAAAGCTCCGTGGCGCTGCGTTGGATTGGCAGCGCTGATCTTGATTAGTGCCATCGGCCCCGCCGTCGTGGCTCAAGACCTTCGGATGGTCTCGGCACCATGGCTTGCCCGACTGGGAGACATCGCTGTGCTGATCAGCCTTGGCCTTCCAATAATTCCCTTGCTGGGGTTACTGCGGTTAGCCGATCAGCTCTTGCCAGACACGCTGGAAGCACGGCCACCCCAACAACTCTCAAGCCTGATGAGCCAAACCTTGGTTTTGGTGGTCTTCGAGTTGTTATTGCTACTTGCTGGTTTGGGACTGATTCAGGTTTTGAGTTGGGCCGTCGGGCACGTCAGTACAACCCTGGCAGGCCTCATCGTGCTCCTCGGCGCTCTGATCCTTGGGGCCGGTCTCTTCACCCAGGTGCTGTCATTACCACTGTTGGTTTATCACCGCTGCAAAGCCCTTCAAGCCATGGACCGCAGTCGGCGCCTTGTTCAAAACAACAGCTTGAAGATGCTCGCAGTCTTGGGTTTGCTCCTGGGCATCAACGCGCTTGGTCTGCTGGGAGCGACCCTTGGTCTCTTGCTGAGCTTGCCCTTCAGCGCCCTTGTCTTGATGGCTTGCTGTAGGCCTCAAACACCGTGGAGAAGAGATTCACGTCGAAACATATTGCCCACGTAAACCCTGGTGATTTCGCGGGATTCAATCCCGTTTTGCACCAAAAATCCAGCCAGTGCCGCTTGAACGAGGCGATATTGATCCCAATTGGGGTGTAGCTCAATGAACTGCACCATGGCCTGCTGCAGAGCCAGGGGAAGCTCCGACTGAAAACTCACCACGCTGTCTCCACCTTCGACTGCCTGATCCAAACCCGACTGCATCAAAAAAGCGCTTACCGAACTCCAGTTCTCCACAAGAATCGGAACCCGTCAAGCAGCATCACATCACGCAAGTCTCGCAAGACTCCTCTTGGGACCATGTTGCTCACAGCGGTCCAGAGCTCTTGATCGTGGACAACACAAGACCGCTATCAAGTCCCTCGCAAACGTCAACAAATAGAGCTCAAAGCTTCCGCTTTCCACAGAGCTTTGTTGCGACGGCGGTCCGTGCGAAAGGCCTGTGGAAAAACTGTGCAAAGACGAGGCCTCGAGTGGGGAGATATCAATTACTCGCCATTGATGAGACCAGCTAATCAATGGTCAATCATTCGCATGTTCTGACCGCAGCGACCACGGCCGCAGCAGCAGACGCTGGCCAAAACCCCTCCACTCCACGCCCCTCCTGTGGAGTGAGCACAAGCGCAAGGCTCCAGCTCTGGCAATCACCGGCCAAACAACCCCACCAAACGCCTCGATCCAGTTCGAGTTCGATGGCTTCCTCAGCCATGAGTTGATCCCTCAACGCAGAGTGCTGCGTCTCGAGGGTCGCAAGAAGGCCGACTAAATCCTTCCATTCGGGTTCCGTGAGCTCGAAGGCCCAGCCTTCACCTCCCACCAGGATGCTGAATTCTCCCCTTGAAGGGTCCCGGGCCAAACGCCATCCGGGCCCTTCCTGCACAATCACGTCGAATCAGCCGGGCAACAGATCAGGCTGATCTTGCTCGTCGCTGAGCTCAACGATGGCCCGTTGCACGGGCTTCACACTCGACTCCTCCAACAGTCCATCGAAGTCGTCGAAACGTCTTTGCTTCGCCCGAAACGCGATACGTACTGTGGTGAGATAACGATTAGTGGAATGCCGGATCAGGCTCTCGCCACGCTTGGCTAGATCACTCGAATCAACCCCTGCCGAAATCACAAGCCAACTGCGTGTTATTAACCACCTTAATCGTTGGTCTCAACGATTCAATTCAAGCGATCCATCAGCACCAATCCCGTTAATCTCAGTCTGAGTTCAACGTGCCTCCATCGCGGCAGGTCACAGCGTGGGAGACGACAAGCTTCAACATTCAGCCGGCCGTGGCGGAACCCTGGCCATTGATTTGGGAAGCACCACGACAGTGGTGGCCTTTCAATCACCCGACACTCCGACAGCACAGCTGGTGGAGCTCTCTCCCATAAGCCGCCGTCCAGGAGAAGTGCCAAGCCTGGTCTGGCACAGCGGTGACCAGCTATTGATTGGCCATGAGGTGATCGAGGCAGGACTCGACGACTCCAACGATCCAAGGCTTCACCGGGATTTCAAACGTCTAATCGGGCCACAGGACACCCCGGAACACAACCGCGCCTGCTGGGCAGGACAACAGTTGTTGCAGGAGGTATGGCACAGGCTTCCCCCCGAGCTCAATATCGAGCGGCTTGTGCTTTCTGCTCCGGTGGAGAGCTATCGCACGTACCGAAGCTGGCTGGTAAAAGCGAGTGATGCCCTTCCCGTCAAAGAAATTGCCCTAGTTGATGAGCCCACAGCCGCCGCCTTGGGAGCTGGGTTGCCGCCAGGCTCGCGGATGTTGGTCGTGGATCTTGGTGGAAGCACCCTCGACCTAGCCCTGGTATCCCTGGAAGGAGGCGAAGGGAAAGCAGCTCCTATCGCGCAGCTTTTGCGACTTGGTGGCAGAAGCCTTGGAGGTGGAAGCGGCCAAAAACTACGCACTGCCAAGGTGCTCGGCAAGGCGGGTATGCAGCTTGGTGGTCGTGATATCGATCGCTGGATCGTTGATGCCTGCTGCCCCAATCAGCCAGTGACTTCAACGTTGCTGAACGCTGCAGAACGTTTGAAGTGTCGCCTTAGCAGCAGTGACGTCTCCGATCGAGATGAGCTGTTGGAGATCGCAGCGGATGAACAACAACACAACCTCCGCCTATCTCGCCGAAAGCTCGACCAACTCCTCGATCAGCACGGCTTCGATCGAGCCCTCGCGGAACTGATGGAAACCACCTTGGCCGGAGGACGTCGAAACAACTGCCACCTCGAGGATCTGGAAGGTGTCGTCGCCGTTGGTGGCGGAGCACAACTGCCTTGGCTACGCCGCTGGCTTGCCGAAAACACGGCTCCAGCCCCCTTACTCACCCCCCCACCGGTTGATGCCGTAGCGCTGGGTGCTCTCAAGCTGACCCCGGGCGTAGCGATTCGAGATGTCTTGAAAAATGGTGTGTCGGTTCGAACCTTGGATCAACGCACCAACCGTCATCACTGGCATCCCCTTTTTGTCGCTGGCCAGCCCTGGCCCAGCACGAGCCCCCTCGACCTTGTCCTCGCCGCCAGTTGGACGGGACAACCCAGCATTGAACTGGTCTTGGCCGAACCCTTAACCCAAGGCAGACACAGTGTTGTCTTCGTGAATGGCTTGCCGACTGTGCAAGAGATCGAGACCCATGAAAACGACCATCAGCCCTGGCCGAGCGAACCCCTTGTTTTGCCCCTATCTCCACCGGGCGAGGTCGGACAAGACTGTCTTCATTTGCAATGGTCGATCGATGCCGATGCACGGCTTCAGCTCAGCGTCCGCGATCTTCGATCTCAAGAAGAACAACCCACAGTGATCCTGGGCACGGTCCGATAAGACGTCCGTCCACAGATCCTGGGTGGACAAGGCAAGTCTCCATAGAACACAGCTACTGATCCCGAAAGATTGCCTTGGCGGTGCAACGCCACCTGCTTCAGCTTTGGGTCCTGGCCACCTTGAGCATGGTGCTCGCCATTGCGGGGGGTGCTTTTTGGTGGGAAAAACAACTGCCAGCACAACTCCGCCACGCCATTGCAAACCAGGATTACGAGGGATGCATTCGCGCGAGCAATCAGTTGGCCGCCCTGCAGTGGCTAGGACAAAGAGCGCCAGCCGAGCTGGCACTTTGTCGTCAACGCCATGCTGAACAGCTATGGGCGCAAGGGGCCACGAGCCAAGCCCTCGAACTTCAATACAAGCTCGTGGTGTCTGGACAGGGCGATCTCGACCACAATCGAGCCACGCTCAAGCAATGGCAGAAGACGACCCAAGAACGGGCGATCAGCTTGTTTCGCCAAGGACAGTTGGAGCCATCGCTGGCGCTGCTCAAACCACTGGAATTACAACAGCGAGACCAAATCCGAGATCTTCGCAAAACATTTCAAGAGATCTGGAACCGCAACAGCGTCGAACACACGCGCCTCGGACGCCTGGTGCAACAGGAACGCTGGTGGGAAGCACTCGACAGCTTGAATCGCCTCGATCACCCCTGGTGGCAATCCAAGGCTGAAGTGCTGAAAAAGCGCATCGAAACCGGCCTTGCAGGTTTTGACAGCGGAACAGAACACAACCAACATGCTGCAGAGCCTTCCGATGTGATTTCTGGGGAAGAGCTCGAACAGGCGGTCCAACGGCAATTAATTCAAGGCATCGAACCTTGGGACGCCTTTCAAGCCGGCTGCCAAAGCCTGGGGGGATGGGTCAAAGAAGACGGGCCAGAAAGCTTTTGCCAACGGCCGACCACAGGACCATGACAAAATGGATTCAAGATTGTTTTGATGCGATGCAGACGGGCGACAAGGTGCAGGTCAACACGTCTGTTGTTGTGTACAACCACCCCGAGCATCGCGGCGAGGCCTTCGACATGCAGGGCCAAAACGGTGAGATCGTGACTGTGCTGAATGACTGGAAAGGCCGCACGATTAGCCCCACCCTTCCCGTCATCGTTGCGTTTGGTCGATACAAGGCCCATTTCCACGCTGAGGAGCTCATCTCAGCGGAATAGAGCGCTTCAAGAAGACTCCCTCTTCTCCATCAACATCCCGTAACCGCAGTTCGATCGTTTCACTGCGCCGTGAGGGAACGATTCGGCCGCAGAAGTCCGGCTGAATCGGCAACTCACGGTGGCCACGGTCCACCATCACGAGCAACATCACGCGCTGGGCACGACCCCAGCCATGGAGCGCCTCCATGGCTGCGCGCACCGTACGACCTGTAAAAATCACATCGTCAACCAACAACACTTGCCGGTCTTCCAAGTTGCAGGGGAGCGTGGTCGTTTGCGCCAGGCGTGTACCGATCCGCTCGAGATCATCGCGATGAAAGGTCGGGTCAATTGATCCTTGAGCGATGGGGTGACCACTCAGCCGCTCCAATTCACGGGCTAAAACACGGGACAACTCCACACCGCGTGTCGGAATACCCAGCAACATCAAGCGACGACTGTCTTCCACTTGCTCCAACACCTGCGTTGCAAGCCGAACCAAGGTTCGACCCAGCTCCCTGTCGGAGAGAATTTCAACCCGGTCTTGGTCAGACATAGACGCAAAAGAATGTGGTGTTCTGGTGAAACAACGAGTTGTGGACAGTCGGAGAGTTAGGTTGAATTTGAAAAAGTCCTTCAGCAGCGACGGTCGCCGGTGAACGTGGGCAACAGCACTTCCAATGGTTCAGCACGCACCGGGGCAATCGCTCCGGTGGTTCTCACCATTCTTGATGGCTGGGGGCATCGTGACGAAGAAGAAAACAATGCCATTCGACAGGGAGACACTCCTGTAATGGAGGCCCTTTGGCATGCCTATCCCCATACTTTGATCCAAGCCAGTGGATCCCACGTGGGTCTTCCAGATCAACAAATGGGCAATTCTGAGGTTGGTCACCTCACAATCGGCGCTGGACGCATTATTCGTCAGGAACTGGTTCGCATCGGCGAGACGGTGCGCAACGACAAGCTCAAAAGCACCCCAGAACTGCAGAAGCTGGCGGAACGGGTCAAAGCGGCGGGGAACACCCTGCACCTACTCGGTTTGTGTTCCGATGGCGGGGTCCACAGCCATGTCGACCACCTCTGCGGTGTCATTCGCTGGGCAGCAGAAGCCGGCATTACCAAGGTCGCGGTTCATGTGATCACAGATGGACGAGATACTCCAACCCAAAGTGCGCCGGGCTACGTCAAAGCTGTCCAAGAGAGCATTCAAGCCACTGGAGTTGGTGCCATCGCCAGCCTTTGCGGTCGTTATTGGGCGATGGATCGGGACCAACGCTGGGAACGCACGGACAAGGCCTACAGGCTCTACACCGACCCCGGCATGGACGTGGATGAGCGCGACCCTGAAGACATCCTCACCACCAGCTACAGAGACGGAATTACAGATGAATTTCTTGAACCCGCACGTCTTCAACACACCGTGATGCAGGACGGTGATGCCCTCCTGATCTTCAATTTCCGACCCGATCGAGCCCGACAAATCGTTCAGGCCTTGTGTTTAGACGAATTTGACGGCTTTCATCGTGAACACACTCCGAACCTGGATGTGCTCACCTTCACGCAGCTGGAACAAAACCTGCCGGTCTCCGTGGCCTTTCCCCCAGAACCTCTCAACAATCTTTTGGGGCAGGTTGTCTCTGAAGCGGGATTACTGCAATACAGAACAGCAGAAACAGAGAAATATCCCCATGTCACTTACTTCATGAACGGAGGGATTGAACAACCCTTAATAGGAGAGGAACGTCATCTCGTTCCTTCGCCGAGGGTTGCAACCTACGACTTGTCTCCTGCCATGTCGGCAGATGAACTCACCGCAAGCTGCATCAAGGCAATCGAAACCAGAAAGTACGCCTTAATCGTGATCAACTACGCCAATCCCGACATGGTGGGACATACGGGAATGATGGACGCAGCCAAAGAAGCGATCCAAACCGTCGACATTTGCATTGGTCGTTTACTCAATGCGATCGGCCGAGAAGGAGGAACCATGTTGATCACAGCCGATCACGGCAACGCGGAATTGATGCAAGGAGCCGACGGACAAGCCTGGACTGCCCACACCACGAACCCGGTGCCGGTCATCCTGGTCGAGGGAGAACAACGCAAGATCCCCGGCCACGGGAATGCGATTACGCTTCGCGATAATGGAGGTCTTGCGGATATCGCCCCGACGCTTTTGCAGATTCTCGATCTACCGCAACCGAGTGCCATGACAGGGAACAGTTTGATTGCTGCCATGTCGAACGTCGATCCGTCTCCACTGTCTGCCCGCCTTCCCCAAACCGTCTGATGATGCTTACTTCAATCCTGTCTTGGACATGGATCGGCAGCGGTTTGCTGCTCATCGTGTTGGTGCTCCTCCACAGTCCAAAGGGAGATGGCATGGGAGGACTAGCCGCCAGTGGAAGTTCCATGTTCAGCAGCGCCAGTAGTGCAGAAGCCACACTGAACAGATTCACTTGGACCTGCTTAGCTATTTTTTTGAGTTTGGCGGTGATCTTGAGCGCAGGTTGGTTGAACTAATCCTGGCCTGAAATCATGGGCTAAGTACTGATAATTTCAGCACGAGAAGCGTTCATAAATGCATTCTCAGACATCAGCAGAAAATCATCAATGTCCTTCTGGTTGCGATGCTCTGCCGTGTCCTGCGCCACTTGGACTAAATCACTCACAGTGGGTAGAGGGTCGAGACCATTCTCAGGCTCGAAATAAGACTTATCAACAGACATGAGATGGCAATACTCTAAATTCGCAGGATAATTACGTCGATCTAGATAATGAACAATAGACCCACAGAACTCATTTAAGAACACGCCATCTTCACTGGGCAAATTCACACTGGCATGATCCAAACGATTGCAAACACGAAACAACCAACGGTTCCCCTCATGAGGTCCTGGGAAACAACTTAAACGTGAGCCGAGCGAACTGAAATGCGAAGAAAGCGCATGAACAACAGCAGGGTGAAAAGAAACATTTTTGCGAACATCAAATGCTGAGAGATCATCCTCACAATCAAAACCAGACAACTGGAAAAAATCTTCAAGAAGCAAATAAGGACGCTGCTTGGTAGGAATATGATTGGAAGCTATGGTCATCTGAGGCGACAAAGCAGTACAACCGCCAGAAAATTTTTTGTAATTGGCATACCAATTACGATCTTTTCCAGTGAGAGCCATTGCTAAAAGACTACGCTCAAGCGCTGAAAACTTGCGCCACGGCAAAGCGTGACCTTTGAAAACAGCAATATCACCTCGCAACTTTTTACGGTCGCGGAAAAACCATTGCTTAAACGCAGAGATATGATAGCTCGATTGAAGTCTGGTGTAGCCAACAACAACGATGTGCTCGAAGCCATGACGCTTTAAAGCCCGGCGAGCGATAGCTTGAACCAACTCTGGACGATTCCCTAGCATCTCATGACTTATGACAGAAAAATCACTTTTCAATTCCGATAGAATTCGATCAATATACTGAAAAGGTTCTTTTGTTTTATGCGTTAATGCATTCGACGCAGCACGCAACTGAGCAGGATTCAAAAAGACAAAAGAGAAGCTATTGTTGTTGCAAGAATTCTGAAAAAGTCGCAGAGAAGCCTGCAAAGAAGAAGATGCGCACTTTTGAGCACCAATATGGATTGCTAACCGCCGCGCCAATAAAGCCTCCCATTACATACGGACGATTTAATTATTATACAAGAACTAAGTCCAGACAACAAAGGGTGAGCAGACGAACTGTCTCTTGCAGAGATATCAGTCAACAATGCTAAAATAAACGAAAGTCGAAAAGTACGTTGCCAAAACCCCAGCTTTATTTACATATAGGACACGGCAAAACAGGAACATCTGCCATCCAATCAGCATTTGCGATCGCACAAAAAGACTTACTAAAACAAGGGATTGAATACCCCATACAAAATACTGATCGAGAAAAAGCCTCCCAGTTCGCAATCACATCAGGAAATTGGAATCACAATCCAAAAGAATCTCTTGCGCAGGAACTCACTAGGCGCTCACGAGAGCGAAACAACAACAACAGTATCTTGCTGAGTTCGGAGTCTCTTTTCTGGCAACTTGATTCCCTCTTCGAGGACGGCTTTCAGGAATTAAAAGATCTCAACTTGCATGTTCTTCTGGCCGTTCGAGAGATTGAAGAAATGCTTTCTTCAGAATATCAACAACGTGTCAAAAGACATGGAGAAAAACGTCCTTTTGAACAATTCCTACGAAGCCGGCATTTCATTTCATCACATCACAAAAGGGCAGCAGAGATAATCACACTACTAAAGAAAAATAAAATAAAAACCACAATCATTAATTACTCTAAGCATAAGCATAATATTATTGAACTGATTTTCGAAACACTGCATGCCGAAGAAGCCTATCCACGGGACACTGTGCGTGGGGTTGTCGTCAACCGAAGCCTGAGCCACAAAGAGCTCGCAATAATAACCCTCATCAATGCACTCTTTTATACTAAATTTCCCTGGATAAGTACTCGTTTATCTGATGCTCTGGTTAAAGAGCTTCCAACGGTGCAATCTCAGAAATGTCGGCTATCAGAAGACAGCAAGCTAAAACTTTATGAAGTCAACAACGATTACATTAAGACCATCAATAACAGTCTTGGTACAAATGAACATTTGCTCGATAAATCTACAATAAGCTCTGATAATAATCGAATCGATCGTAGTGTTATCCAACAGGTTAAAAAAGAAGAGCAATTGTCAATTGACGTTATTAGTGCAACCCTGTTAACTGCGATACAAAATGAATCAGCACACACTCGTCTGTCCAATCCAACAATCGACCAAATCATCAAATTAAGCCAAGCTGAGGATACAGATCCACAAACCAAACTTGAATTGCTTGAACTAGCCGTCGCTAACCGGCCACAAGGAAAACGTCTTGTTAAATTGCTTATGCAAGCCAAGGCAGACATCAATCATCTAACATAATTAGCGATTTATTTTCGCCAATCCTGTCATAAAATCCAGTACATCCTGCGAAGTTAGTTCTTCAATTGCTTCAGTTCGAGCCATTACAAATTGTTCCCCCAATAAGTCAATCATATTGACATTAGAGGCATCGATTTGACTCTGAAGTAATGAGATTTCTGAATGCGTTAATCGAAATTTACCTGAACTCATATAATCATCTGGTAATTGGATATAGTCTGGATTGAGGCATTTCTTACGATCAAATCTTGGCCAACGAGCATTGAGTTGATTTTGATAACGAACCCAAAGATTACTTTTTGACTCTTGTGTTTGCTTGAATGAGTAACTGCGAGTGCTTTTACAACCACAGAATTCTTCCAGGAGATAGGCAACAGGTCCCATCGGATGCTGGCAAGCTTGAGAAAAAGGAGTGAACATAATCGATTCACCAAAAACCGACAACAGCTTTGCAATCTCGCGGCAACCATCAGGAATCGCCAGACGAGTCATCGTCATTGGATGACGCAAATCACCAAATCCAACAACACCAAGATATTGACCACCTCGAATCAATTGCTGAGCAATTGAATGTGCATAATCCAAAGGAGAGCGCACAAGTGCAATGGCTTGTATTGCAAAACCCTTGCTATCAATTGCAGAGATGAGACGCTCAAGCGCACGTGCCGGCAAGAGTGAGATACCTTCTCCACTAAGAATAATGGAAGAATCGGAATCTAATACCTGATCTAATTGCATTTGGTATAAATGATTAGCTTGCTCTATATCCTTAATTTTCCATCGCCTATTGATATGATATTCAGAAGGATTGTGATCATACAACGACCTCAATGGAACCGAATGGTTATTGATTTTTAATCTCGCTGGCTTAGCCGTAGGGCAAGAGAAAATTGGATAATGGAGATGATCTTGCGATAAGTGCTTAATGCTGGCTGCACAGGTTTGTTGAAACGACGATGACGCCGTTTTATGCAAGCCAACGTGCAAATAACATGTCTTCATTTTTCAGCTTTATTTAGTTCAATTTAACAGGTCGTTGAGGTGTCATCAAGCCAGTGGTTGACTTCAAGACAACGGCATAAAAACGAAGATCTTGTCGCGCTACAATACGTCTTGTCTTGTCGAAGATCAACATGAAAACCTGCTATTTACATTTAGGATTTCACAAGACAGCAACCACATCGTTCCAACTGAGTTGTGGAAATAATCGCGAAAAGCTCCTCGAGGAGGGGATTTACTATCCAAAATTTGAATATCAAGAAAGGAAAGGAAACCGGTGGAATCACTCAGGCAATATAGAGTTTTTATGCCAAACTAGACCAAAGACAACATTAAATAAAATAAAATATCACAATAAACTTGAATACGAAAAGTCGCTCAAACAGCCCAATGATATTATACTTAGTGGAGAAGGCTTTTCATGCATGAAGAGGCAAGAGCTTGAAATTTTAAAAAAAAATCTTATTGACAATGGATTTATTATTAAAGCTTTTGGATTAGTCCGTAGTCCATATTCCTTTGCATGTTCAGCATTACAGCAAACAATTAAGAACGGCAAGTTTCATAGCTTTATTGGATTGGGAGATTCATATTTATTCCATACATCTCAGAACAATAAATACTACCTTCCAGAGCGAAGCCAACAAATAGAACGACTCTTGGATGTTTTTAAGGATGATCTCCAACTTTATTCATTCAAGCAAGCGATATCTTATGCAGATGGCCCAGTATCTTTTCTCTTGAGTCAGATCAAGCCAAACCTTCCGTTGCGCTTAAAAGAAGACCTTAAAAGCAGTGGGCCTTCTCTAACCAACCTGCAGGCACGCTTAATGAATGCAATTAATGCGCTGACTAAACTACAAAAAAAAGAAAAAATTAGCAAACAACTAATTGAAGCACAGAGACTTGCAATACATCAACAAACAGGGCAATCAACAGGAGAGAAGTTTTTTCTGACTGAACAGGAATTTATGCTTGTAGAATCTCATTACAATGAAATATCTCAAAGGATGGAAAAAGCGCTTGGCCATACCTTTACTCAAGAAAATATTCAGTTTTCAAAACCAAATATAGATCCTACATATATTGCCCAAGCTTTAACAGCATACATCTCTTCATTTGTAGTGGTTCCGTCAAATGAGTCATGAGTCGACCCAACACCTATGAGAAGTAAATTGAAGATTTTCCTTATTCATAATCATAACAAGACTGACTATTGAAAGATAGAATATAAACCTATAGCTTTTTATTAGCCATGACTAAAATTTGCTTTCTACATCTTGGTTTTCACAAGACTGCCACCACATCTATCCAACTGACTTGCCGAAACAACTCCAAACTCTTAAAAAAGAATGGGATTGAAACACCAAATTTTTTTAATGAAAAAAATAAAATATCTGCCAATCATACTCGACAACTAAGAGATATTTTCTCTCCGTCTAACAAAAAACTATACAATAAAATTAAGCATGATCAACGTAAACCAGATCAAAGTAGTTCTTTGGAAGGTACCATTTTTGAATTTTTAAGATTGCTTCATAGTACAGACCATATCTTTTTGAGTGGCGAAGGAATCCCACTCTTTCCAAAAGAATCGCTCAAAAGGATGGTCTACGAAATCGAAGCACAAGAATTTGAAATTTATCCATTCGCGCTAGTGCGAACTCCGTACGCGTACCTTAATTCGGCTCTCCAACAAACGATTAAAGGTGGCAAACACCACCCCTTCATTGGCTTAGGTGCAAATATATTGCAAGACTTACAACACGACACCAAAAACTCGAAACTGCCATCGAGTGTTCCCGCTATTAGAAAACTGCTCGATATTTTTGATAAATCGATTCATTTTTACCCATTTAAAACAGCAACATCAGATCCAGGAGGTCCTGTTTCATTTGTATTAAAAACAATCTTAAAGCAAAGCAATGTCAACAAATTTGAACTAGCGACAGCAAATCAATCACTAAGCAACCTCACTACAAGAGTAAAGAATATGCTGAACAATGAGTTACGGCATATAGATAGCGGGGCCTTAAAAAAACTAATTTATGAATTGGATTCTCAAAAAAACTCAGAGAGATTTTTACTCACTAGACACGAGTTTCAATCAATTGAAGAATCCTTTAAGAAAATTCAAGCGAACATGAATCAATTACTAGGAGATCAATTCACCAAGGAAAAGATTCAGTTTTCTGACACTAAAAGTTTAGAAGATATTAATCAGAATCTAGTCAGTCTGTCCAAAGGCCTTTACAAATTTGCAGTAGGTAGCAACGATGGCAAGAAGAATTAAGCTTAGTCTCCTTGCAATTTATTCAAGCTCGTATTGGACGGATTCCATAAAAAAAGAGGCTGTCGTAGACAGCCTCTTTGCTTTGATCTGAGGAAGCTCAGATCAATAATCGAAGTCGCCACCACCCATGCCACCACCGGCAGGGGCAGCATCTTTCTTCTCAGGAAGATCGGCAACAATGCACTCAGTTGTGAGCACCATGCCAGCAATGGATGCTGCATTCTGCAAGCCTGAACGTGTCACCTTGGCAGGATCAACAATGCCAGCGGCCAGCATGTCGACGTAGTCGCCATTGGCAGCGTTGTAGCCCTCGTTGTTCGAGCGCGACTTCACATTTTCGGCCACCACAGCGCCATTCGCACCAGCATTTTCTGCGATACGCATGAGTGGAGCTGTTAAGGCTGCAGACACGATGTTGGCACCGATCAACTCTTCACCGGAGAGGTTGCCATTGGCCCACTCTTCGAGGGCAGGAGCCAGGTGAGCCAAGGTGGTGCCGCCACCGGGAACGATGCCTTCTTCCACGGCTGCCTTGGTGGCATTGATGGCGTCTTCCAGACGAAGTTTTTTGTCCTTCATCTCGGTTTCTGTCGCTGCACCAACTTTCACGACAGCAACACCGCCAGCAAGCTTGGCCAGACGCTCCTGCAGCTTTTCTTTGTCGTAGGTGGAGTCGGTTTCATCCATCTGCTTCTTGATCTGCTCGCAACGAGCACCTACGGCAGCTTCGTTGCCTTCGGCAACGATGGTGGTGGTGTCTTTGTTGATGGTGATGCGGCGGGCCGTGCCCAACATCTCCAACTTGGCGTTCTCGAGCTTGAGACCAGCGTCTTCGGTAATCAGCTGACCATTCGTCAGCACAGCCATGTCTTCGAGCATGGCCTTACGACGGTCACCAAAACCAGGTGCTTTCACAGCAGCCACGTTCAGCACACCGCGCAAACGGTTCACCACAAGGGTGGCGAGGGCTTCTTTCTCAATGTCTTCGGCAATGATCAGAAGAGGTTTTCCGGTGCGAGCAATTTGCTCGAGCACAGGAACGAGGTCTTGAACCAGACCAATTTTCTTATCGGTGAGCAGAATGTAGGGCTCGTCCAAGACGGCTTCCATCCGCTCGGTGTCGGTGGCGAAATAAGGGGAGATATAGCCCTTATCGAACCGCATACCCTCGGTGACCTCGAGCTCAGTCTCCATGGACTTGCCTTCTTCGAGGGAGATCACACCCTCCTTGCCAACTTTGTCCATAGCGTCGGCAATCATTTTGCCGACTTCTTCGTCATTACCGGCTGAAATGGTTCCGACCTGAGCAATGGCATTGCTGTCAGCAATGGGCTTGGCCATGTCCTTGATCTTGCCAACCAAGAAATCGGAAGCCTTATCGATGCCCTTCTTCAGGGTGATGGCATTGGCACCAGCCGCGACGTTGCGCAAACCAGCCTTCACCATGGCGTGAGCCAAGACTGTGGCCGTTGTAGTGCCGTCGCCAGCAGCATCATTGGTTTTCGATGCCGCTTGGCGGATCAGAGCAACACCGGTGTTCTCGATGTGGTCTTCCAGCTCGATCTCTTTGGCGATGGTGACGCCATCGTTGATGATCTGGGGTGAACCGAATTTCTTCTCAAGCACAACGTTGCGACCCTTCGGCCCCAAGGTGACCGCTACGGCTTCGGCAAGAATATCGATGCCTTTTTCGAGAGCGCGACGGGCGTTCTCGTTATAAATAATGCGCTTTGCCATGAAAAATTTGTCCTAAGAAAAGTGTTTAAAACAATTGGATCGTTCAAGACCTCAACGGGTCGGGAACAAAAATTCAGTTGACGATCGCGAGGATGTCTTTTTCAGACATCAACACGTACTCATCGCTACCGAGCTTGATGTCGGTACCGGCGTACTTGCTGTAGAGAACTTTGTCGCCGACACCAACTTCTGGAGCCTGACGGCTGCCGTCTTCGTTGGGCTTGCCAGGTCCGACTTGAACCACTTCACCAACTTGAGGCTTTTCCTTGGCGGTGTCAGGCAGAAGGATGCCACCAGCGGTTTTTTCTTCTGATTCAGAAACCTTGACGAAAACGCGATCGCCGAGGGGTTTGACGGTAGAGACGCTGAGGGAAACAGCAGCCATGGGTTGTTGCAAAAGCAGGGACAAAGCACTGAGGACCTCGCAAAATCACGAGTTGGCACTCAGAGCCGTTGACTGCCAACGTATGCAATCCACCCCCCTGTGCACCACAAGACGACTGTGCGGGTGACCGAACAGAACGGGGATTTGTCCTAAGGCGTAACAATCGGCGTAGCGGTGGTAAGGTTGCGCCGCTCTGAATGGGTCCGAGCGCGCTGCGCCTGCTCCCGCATTTCTCCTTACTTATGGTTGCTTCTGCTCCTGCATCCGCTGGCACCAAGGGCGTGATCCGCCAGGTGATTGGCCCGGTTCTGGACGTGGAATTCCCCGCCGGGAAACTGCCCAAGATCTACAACGCACTTCGTGTCGAAGCGAAGAACA
>ERZ802827.253-NODE-253-length-28531-cov-17.6471_pt1 | contig 28531 bp, 28 predicted proteins | sample MGYA00345652_ERZ802827 | MGnify/ENA primary metagenome ERZ802827 (study PRJEB30503, sample SAMEA104212372) | marine metagenome | biome: Westerlies Biome; feature: [SRF] surface water layer (ENVO:00010504) within the epipelagic zone...; material: water... | reverse complement strand
GAAGCGCGCGCAGCAACGCATCATCAGGCCCGTCCAGCTGCACCAGATTGACCGCGCGCATGCGCGACGTAAGATCAGCAAGCTGCCAGTCCATGCGGGCAACCGGCGTGCGGCTGAGAATCAACATCGACCGGCCACAAGCGTTAAGGGCATTCAGGCAATGAAACAGACCTTCTTCTCCTGCGCTATCACCAAATTGCGGATGATCCAGAATGATATTGGATGCCGGCGCATCACCAGCACCGTCAGGCTGCAGAATTTCTGCATTGCTGGTCGCCTGCCAGACTGCTGCCAGATGGCTTTTGCCGCTGGCCGCCGGGCCGACGATGTTCAAAACCGGGAATTGGCCTGGCCAGTCAGGCCACCGGTCGATCCATTCGGCCGCAAGCCTGTTGCAGTCGCTGATGATAAAATCACCGCGGTCCTGCGCCGGCATGAAACCCAGATCTAGAGGAAGCTGTTGCATCAATGGTGATCCTAGCGTGATTCGATCACATTGGTACCGTCTTCGCGCTGGCGCAACCGCAACCGGCGGGCTGCCAGCCCATTTTCGAAGGCCGCTGCATCGCCAACAAGGCGCAATGTCACCACACCACCCCGCACATTCAGCGACCGGATCAGATAGCTGTCAATCACGGCAAGCGAATCAAAGGCCTCAAGCCGTTCAACCCATTGCGACAGCGATGCCACAGGCACCACAACGGTAATCTCCTGCGTCTGGCCACTGCGGATGGTGTTCGCCGCATGCCAGCCACTTTCCAGCTCGGTCAGGATCGTCTTGCGCGCCAGATCAAGCTGTATCTCGAGATTCTCATTGACCGGCGTATCCACCATCTTGCCAAGAACGGTCAGCTGGTCGGCCGAGGCAGTGAATAACTGGCCGTCAACAGCGAGGATCAACTGCGATCCGCGATAATCAAGGCGGGCCGTCACCAGCATGATCTGGTCTGCGTCCGCCACAGTTGCCGCACGGCGCAGCACCTGCGGATCTGCCACCGCAAGGTCTGCCGCGCGCAGACTGCGCTCGTTTAGAATCGTCGGCTCGAGCAGGGTGAAATCAACCAGCCCGTCAGCATCGGACACCGCTTCACGCCATCCGGCCAGCCACGCATTGTCGGGCTGCCATGCGCGCGCGCCATCAGGTGCCAGCCAGACCGGCAACACAAGAATCCGGGGGCTCTGCAGTTCTGCCCATAACAGACCGGCATCCCGGAATGCAACACGAAGTGATGGTGCTGAAAAGCAATAATCCAGTGTTGCGATATACCGGCCGGCAATCGTGTTTTCCGAAGCGATATGGAAAAAATCGACAAACCGGTCGGGGCTGTTGGCTTCGATGAAGGCGGTTGCAGCCTCTTCACTGCGCAGCAAGCGCATCAGCACTCGCCTGAAAGCAAGGTCGGTGGCGCGCCGCATGCCGTTTGTCTGCGCCTTTTCAGCGGTTTCAGCGCGTTCATCCACCGCCACTGCAGCTGCCCCGAATTGCGGCGTCTCACAGGCTTCATAGGCAAATGCATCTGGCGCGCTGACGGCCATTCCAGCCATTACAACACCCGTCGCAAAGCCCGCCACAACCGTTCTCGCAAGGGCCGGTCTGGCACCCGCAATCCGCCCCTGAATGCGGGCAGCAAACTTAACGGCAGTTTCGGCAAAGTTAGGGGTTATACGCATGCGGTTGACGCTCTATGATGGACACGGATCACCGTTCCATTCTTACACCAGTTTCCCACAGGCTTGCCAGCATGTCAGACCATCCATCTTCATCAAAGCCCCTCAGCTATCGTGATGCCGGGGTGGATATCGATGCCGGTGACGCCCTTGTGCGCACCATCGGGCCGCATGCAGCGCGCACACGCAGACCCGGCGCAGATGGTGCCCTTGGCGGCTTTGGCGGGCTGTTTGATCTGCGCGCGGCAGGGTTTGAGGACCCGGTCCTTGTCGCTGCCACTGACGGGGTCGGCACAAAGCTGGAACTGGCACGTGCGGCTGGCAACTATCGCGGGCTCGGCATTGATCTGGTGGCCATGTGCGTTAATGACATTATGGCACAAGGCGCTGTTCCTCTGTTTTTCCTTGATTATTTCGCCACTGGAAAGCTGGACCCTGACATTGCGGCCGATGTTGTTGCGGGCATTGCGGATGGCTGTGTTGCGTGCGAATGCGCGTTGATTGGCGGCGAAACAGCCGAGATGCCGGGCGTCTATCCGGCTGGCGGTTTCGATCTGGCCGGCTTTGCAGTGGGTGCAGCCGAGCGCGGCACGCTGTTGTCGTCTGACCTGCCATCCGCCGGTGATGTGGCCATAGCCTTGCCATCGTCGGGCGTACATTCGAACGGTTATTCGCTGGTTCGCCGTATTATCGAGATCAGTGGCATCGCGCTGGATGCGCCGTCTGGTGACGGGCAGTTGTCGCTTGGCGAAACACTGATGGTGCCGACACGCATCTATCATCACAGTACCAGAGCGGCACATGCCGCTGGCACGGTCAGCGGGGTTTGCCATGTAACCGGTGGCGGTCTGGTCGAAAATCCGCCACGTGTGTTCAATGATGATCTGGCGCTGCGGCTTGATTGCAGCAGCTGGCACTTGCCCCCCATCTTCACCTGGCTGCAGGAACAGGGCCGGGTCAAGGTGATGGAAATGCTGCGCACCTTCAATTGCGGGATCGGCATGCTTATTCTGGTCCGCGCCGATGATGCCGATGCCGTACTGACAGCCCTGCAGACCGGACCTGAACCTGACGCCTGGATCGCCGGAGACCTGCAACCGCGCAGTGACGGCCCGTCGATGATATTCGATCATCTGGACAGGTTGGGCACAGAGCCGTGATGCGTCTTGCCGTTCTTGTGTCGGGACGTGGCAGCAACATGCTGCGGCTTGCCGATCACATTATGGCGGGTCAGGATGCCGGCCAGAATGCAGGCTGCAAGATCGTTCTCGTAGCCGCCAACAAGACATGTGCCGGGCTTGATCTGGCCGACCAGCGCGGGTTTGCCACCAGCCTTGTTGCCCGCAGCGATTTTGCAAGCCGCGCCGCGCAGGAAGAGGTTCTGGCAAAACAGATTGAGGATGCCGGTGCCGACTGGATCTGCCTTGCCGGCTATATGGCCGTGCTGTCCGCATCCTTTGTCGACCGCTTTGCCGGCCGCATTATCAATATTCACCCTTCATTGCTGCCAGAATATAAGGGGCTGGACACGCATCAGCGCGTTCTGGAAGCAGGTGATGCTGTGCATGGCGCCACTGTTCACCTTGTAACGCCGGAACTGGATGATGGCCCGATCATTCTGCAGGCCAGCCTCAAGGTGGATCGCAGCGATGATGCTGACAGCCTTGCTGCGCGCGTGCTGACGCTTGAGCATCTGCTATATCCGTTTGTCATTGAATCGCTTGCAACTGGCGTGCTGCGTATTGAAAACGGGCGTGTGAGCTGGCCGAACCAACGTGACGCCCTTGCCACCACCACGCTGCCAATCGAAGAACGGCTGGGCCCACATCTTATCTGGCCCTGAGCAAGGTTGGCAGCCCGATGGGTTGTTGATTTTGAAATCACCCTGGGTCATAAAATGGGGGTGGGTGCGTGTGCTGATCGTTGCTGCAGGAGAGCAAGCAGCGGGCGGGGGGAACCGTACAGCCACAGACATAGCATTCAGGCAGAACATTCAGGCAGAACATTCAGGCAGAACATTCAAACAGGGGGAACTGGATACCATGGATACCAGTGATTTTGACAAGCAGGCGCATCAGCACCTGTCCATCTATAACGGTGTGATGACAGCATCAAAGATCGTCATCGGACTGGTCATTCTGACCTTGGTTGTGATGGCGGCAACGCTTCTCTGATCGGGTTTGGAACGCAAAAAGGCAGGGCTTGTCCCCGCCTTTTTTCATTGGTGATCATGGCGCAGGACCGAAACGGTGCGCCCCTCAGCCAGCTATTTGTCAGCCAGCTATTTCGCAGCCGGCAAAGAAATAGGCGATTTCAACGGCAGCGGTTTCAGGTGCATCTGAACCATGGACCGAATTGGCCTCAATCGACTCAGCAAAATCCTTGCGTATGGTGCCCTCTGCCGCATCTGCGGGATTGGTTGCGCCCATCACTTCGCGGTTTTTGGCGATCGCATTTTGACCTTCCAGCACCTGCAGGACAACCGGTCCAGAGGTCATGAAGGCAACCAGATCATTGTAGAACGGGCGTTCAGCATGCACGGCATAGAATGCCTCTGCCTCTGCCTGACTCAGCTGCTTGCGCTTTTGTGCGACGATGCGAAGACCGGCAGCTTCGAAACGAGCGTTGATCTGGCCTGTCAGGTTGCGGCGCGTTGCATCAGGCTTGATGATGGAAAAGGTTCTTTCGAGAGCCATTGTCTGTCCCTTTGACGGTTGTTTGGAAGTCGGGTGTTTGAAAAAGTGGCGGTCCGGCCCGTAAAGCTGTCGACCCCCGCGGTCACTGGTCGCCGTGTTAATAGGGAATGCCAGCCGCTGTTACAAGGCCAAAAACATGCCGCTGCATCAAACAGCTGTCAGCATCGGCACATATACGTTATCAGGCGCGTTGTTCCCATTTTCCGGCTTCATCCTGCGCAAAGTAGCGCATTTGCGTATCCGCCTGCCCGCGCAACGCCGCCCACTGGCCCCGTGCCTGCGCAACCTGTGCCTCTGAGCGCCCGTCAAACAGGTTGAACACCCGCTCAAAGCTGGCCATGTCTTCCCGCTCGGCACCGTGCAACAGGAACAGAAATTCTGCCTCGATCTGCCGTTTGGCCGGATCGGACGTAATCCAGACAGGTGCCTCCTCACTGCCGGGCGCATCATCCAGACCGTGCGGGATCCAGCTGTCAGGCTCGGTACACCACAGGGCATCATCGATGGCCTCTGCCGCCGGACGGGGGCATTGGACCAACACCTTCTTGCCAGCCAGCAAGCATTTCTGGACCAGCATCACCAGCGCCGCATCAACCTCGGATTGCGTCAGATGATAAAAATCAATCTGCGGCATGATTTTGCGTTCCGGGGATATCAACAGCAGCCCGAACAATAGGCCAATCAGCTGTCATCGCGGGTAACCGGCTGCCAGTCATCAATCAACCGGTTGAGAAGACGCACGCCATATCCTGTACCACCCTTGGGAACAGTTGGTGTTGATTTGTCGGACCAGGCCTTGCCTGCGATATCCAGATGCGCCCACGGGGTATCAGCAACAAACCGTTGAAGGAAACAGGCGGCGGTGATCGATCCACCAGCTGGCCCACCGATATTTTTCATATCCGCAATATGCGATTTCAGCTGCTGCTGGTAGGGCTTGCCCATCGGCAACCGCCAGACGGGTTCTTTTGTACTGGTGCCAGCTGCCGACAGCTGCGCACACAGATCGCTGCTGTTCGAAAACATGCCCCCATATTCCTTGCCAAGCGCCACGATCATTGCGCCCGTCAGCGTCGCCAGATCAATCATCACCTGCGGCTTGAATTCGGTTTCGGTATAATGCAGCGCATCGGCAAGTACCAGACGACCCTCGGCATCGGTGTTGATCACTTCAATTGTCTTGCCAGACATGGCAGTGACCACATCTCCCGGGCGTTGTGCATTGCCATCGGGCATGTTCTCGACAAGGCCCACAACACCAACGACATTGCGCTTAACCTTGCGTCCCGCCAGCGCCTTCATGGCGCCAGTGACAGCCGCAGCACCGCCCATATCCCACTTCATGTCTTCCATGCCCTTTGGCGGCTTCAGCGAGATGCCGCCCGTATCAAAGCAGACCCCCTTGCCGACAAGTGCGATCGGCGCCTCGTCACCACCGCCTTTCCAGTTCATCACGACCAGATAGGACTCACGCCGGCTGCCCTGTCCAACACCCAGCAATGCCCCCATGCCAAGCTTGGCCATCGCCGCTTCATCAAGCACAGTCACTTCAAGACCAAGTTCAGACAGTGCCACGCATCGATCCTTGAATTCGGCCGGATACAGAATGTTTGCCGGCTCGAACACAAGATCACGCGCCATTGCCACCCCTGCCATCAGGGCATTGCGGTCCTTGATGAGTGCATGATCGCCGCCAAGCGCAGATGAAACGACGTCAATTTTCACGCTCGCTTCATTGCTGCTGTTCTCGGTGAAATATTTCTCGAAATGATAGCCAGCCATGTGCAGGCCAAGAATGATATCAGCCATGACCATATCATCAAGATCGTGCTCCGGCATGACAGCGCACTTGATCTGCAGCGCATCAACAGCCGCAAAGATTTTACCGCCAATCGCCTCTGCGCTGCTTCCCGCAGTCAAAGTCGTGCCGGTCCCGACCAACACAACAGTCCGTGCCTCAAGGTTCAGGGTGATGGATTTACCTTCATCACCCGCGAACTGGGCGGTTGCCATTGCTGAAATAACAGCCGCAGCCAAATCCTTGTCCAGTGAAGGCACCAGTTCACCGTTACCGCCAACAAGGCATATGAGCGCATGATCCCCTTCGGGCAGGGATGCTGAAAGCGAGAGGTCGAGTTTCGTTGCCATGATGTTTTCCTGTTGGTCCTTATGATGTCGGTATGGGTGTCTGGCGGTCTTGTCGTTATCAAATTTGTCTCAGCCGCTTTTATCTCTTTCAGCCTGTTTCGCAGCAGCCTCGTCAAACCGGACAGCCGCTGATGAAACGCGTTGATGATGCGACTGTCAATTCGAGGCCAGCCGTCACCGGCAAGAAAGCGATAGAACGCCCGCGTCACAGTTTGCTTTTCAGGATTCCAATATGGTAATGATGCCTGCATATCCACAAGGGGCTGACATGCAGTTTGACCGCTATTTACTGGCGCAACTCGTTCGCACGACATTTGCCGTGACGGTAACGCTTGTCGGTATTGTGTGGCTGTTCCAGACAATCAGAATTCTGGAACTTGTTGTCAGCCGCGATGGCCCGTTTCTGGATTTTATCGTCATGTCCGTAACCGTGGTGCCGCTATGGCTGACAATCGCCTTTCCGATCAGCGCTTTCATTGCAGTAACCTGGGTTTTTCAGCGCACCATCGCTGACCGCGAACTTTTGGTCATGCAGGCGTCCGGTCGCAGCACGCTGCAACTCGCACGCGCGCCCATCGCACTTGCCATCGGTGTTACCGCTGTCCTTGCCCTGAATTCAACTGTGGTGCTCCCCTTCTCTTTTGGCATCTACAAGGAAATGCAGTTCAAGCTGCGGAACAGCATTCCGGCAGTATTGTTGCGCGAGGGTGTGTTCATCGACGTGGTTGACGGCATGACCATGCTGATTGGCGAAAAGGCCGAGGATGGTATGGCGCGCGACATCTTCATGCATGATGAACGCGCACCCGACAAAACCATCACAATCACCGCAAAATACGGGAAATTTGTCGATCAGGACGGTGTGCCGGCTGTCATTCTGCAAGATGGTGTGCGCAATGAAGTAAACAAGAATGGCGACGCCAGCGCGTCCCTTCTGTTCGAAACGCATTCGGTTATGATTTCATCCGACACACAACCTTCGCAGGCACGTCTTGTATTCGACATGAATGAAGACAGTATCCGCAATCTTCTGAATCCGGAAAAATCACCAGAAGCGCGGTTTTTCAATCAACGGCGTGCCGAAGGGCATTACCGGATCATTTCGCCATTGCTGGGCTTTGTACTGGTGATGACGGCAGCCTGCAGCGTTTTGTGCGGCCAAATCCGGCGTGACACACTGTTTCGGCGCACTGCCGTGAATATCGGGGCGGCGATCATTATCATCTCGATGATGGTGTCCAGCCGGTCCCTGACGACAACAATGCTGGCGGCAACACCCTTGCTGTATGCAAGCCTTCTCGGGCCTGCACTGGCTCTGCTGGCGCTGATCATCTGGCCGACCTTGAGACTACGGCCAGAACCAACGCAGGAGAGGGAACAGGCAGCATGAACCGATTCTTGCTGTTCTCTATCCTGTTCCGATATTTCGGTGCGCGTTACATTACCTGGTTCACGATCAGCCTGTCAGTGCTGATTGCAGTGATTTCGCTCATCCAGTCCATTGAACTTTTACGACGGTTCAGTGCCCGCGACACGCAGGTTGAGGAATTCAGTGTCATCAGAATGGCGCTGCTAAACATACCTGCTGTGATCGAACTTTGCCTTCCCTTCGCATTGCAGGCGGGATCGATGCTCTGCTTTGACTACTGGAACCGGACAAATGAATTTGTCGTGACACGCGGTTTTGGCCGGTCCATCTGGTCGGTATTGAACCCGGTGATGTGCTGCGCCTGCCTGATCGGGGTGATCTATGTAACGGTGATCAATCCTGTAGGCTCGGTAACATCACAGCAATATGAAACAAAAATGAACACAGCCTTCGGAGATACGCAGCAGAAAATGTCGATCTCTGCCGATGGTATCTGGTTGCGAGACAGTCAGGATGACAGCGCGCTCATCATTCACGGAGACGCGCTGGATGTTAAAAATTCGGCCATTCGCGAACCGATGATTTATGTGTTTGGTGACGACAAAATGCTGGAACGCCGGATCAGGGCACAATCTATCAGCCTGACAGACAGTGGTTGGCTGGTCGAGAATGCAACCGAATGGAACGCGCTGGGTGTAAAGGTCGAGCACAGCACATTGATGATGTCGACGAATCTGCGATCGCTGGACCTCGAGCGGTCTAGCGCGCCGCCAAAGACGATTGCCTTTTTTGCACTTCCTGCCTTCATCAACGTTCTGGACCGCGCTGGACTGCCATCCGTTGACCACCGTATTCATTTTCATCGCATGGCGGCGATACCGTTTCTTCTTATTGGCATTGCCATGGTATCTGCCAGGTTCACGCTGACAAACATGACGCGTGGTCGACGGGCACACCTGTTTACGCGCGGCGTCCTTATTGCTGTCACAATATTCCTGTTCGGTCACTTCATGATGGTGTTAGGTGCATCCTTGCGCCTGCCGGCCTATGTTGCTGGCTGGGCACCCGCTGTTATTGTGATGCTTGCAGGAGCGATCATGCTGGCGCGAATGGACGAAGCCTGAAGGAAACTGATGATCTCAAAACTCAAATACCTGATGGCTGTGTGTTGGCTTGTCCTGCCGTGGACGGCAATGGCGCAGATCAGCATCGTCGCCACAGTTGATGGCAAGCCGATAACAAATTACGAGGTAGAGCAACGGCTGCTGTTCCTTGAATATGCCACCAACATAGCGATCACCGATGCCAACCGTGACCGGCTGACAAATGATGCATTGCAGCTTTTGATCGACGACACGCTGAAAATCACCGCCGCTGAAAATGAAGCTGCCGATATCGCATCCATGCTGCTGCCGAAGGTACGCGATCTGATAAATCAGAACTTCGGCGACAGCGGCATGAGCGGCACCCGCGTGCTGACCGAAGCTGGGATCGACCCCGCCACAGTCCAGATGAAGTATCTCGGCGACCTTGCCTGGTCCAGCTATATCAGTTCCAAATTCGCCAGCCGCTTCGAGAAGGTGCAAACCAAGGTTGATGATGAGTTGGAGCGTATCCGGGTCAATGCCAGCAAGCCGCAGCTGCAGATTGGTGAGATCATCCTTGTGCCCAGCCCGACTCGCACTATCGAACAAACCGTTGATCTCGCTTCAGAAATGGTTGCAGCCGTGCGAAAGGGCGCAAACTTTGCCGAGATTGCACGACAATATTCAGCAAGCGGAAGCGCTTCGCAGGGTGGCGATGTTGGCTGGCTGGTGGTTGAAAAGCTGCCGCCTGTATTTCGTGACGCCTTGATGGCCATCCAGAATGGTGACGTTACCGAGCCGGTGGTGGTGGACGGCACGGTCTATGTGTTTCGTCGCATTTCCGAGCGCAAAGATGGGCTTGTCGATGACTCGCAGACCAGAGTGTGGCTTGCTCGGGCCATTCTGCCACTGTCCACTGAAGCAAGTGAGGCAGACAGGCTGGAAACGGCAGCCAGAATACGCCGTGATACCGAAGAGATGCGTGGTTGTGACAAGATTGCTGCGCTGAATGACAGCTACGGCTCCGGCATCAGAAGCAGACTGGATGATGTGATTATCGCCGATCTGGCACCGCAGATGCGTCAACTTCTTTCGTCACTTGAGCAAGGTGTGCCGTCAGAACCGCTGGCCTTTACCGAGGGTATCGCCAGCCTGATGGTCTGCCGCATTGAAACGCCGCAACTCGCACTTCCATCACGTGATGAAGTTCGTCAGACCCTTGTTGAAAGGGCTTTCGGATCATTGGCAGAGCGGCAATTGCTGCGCCAGCGTCGCAAGGCGATCATCGAATATATAGGCCAGTCCTGAGCATGACAGGCGGCACACGACACCCGCCCGCGCCAGTTCTTGTAACGCCGGGAGAACCCGCCGGCATTGGCGCAGAAATTACATTGAAGGCATTTGCCGCCGCAAGCTCGGATGGCACGCCTTCATTCTGCGTGATGGAAGATCCACTTCGTCTTGGCAAACTGGCTGACAAGCTGGGCCTTGCGATAAAGATTGCTGCCGTTGAGACGCCCGAGGCGGCGACAGAATTGCCAGCCGATACTCTGCCCGTGCTGCCAGTTGAATGGAACGCAGACATCCGTGCCGGCGTTCCTGACAGGCAGAATGCGCCGATTGTGATCGACGCCATTCGCAGGGCCGCCCGCCTGGCACAAGAGCGACGCGTATCGGCGATCACTACCAATCCCATCCACAAAGCTGTGCTGATTGAGGCTGGTTTCAGTCATCCCGGACATACCGAATTTCTCGGGGGCCTTGCACCATCGCGCGATGGCGCGCCGACAATGATGCTTGCCTGCGACGCTTTACGCGTTGTGCCTGTCACCGTCCATATTCCTCTTCGTGACGTTCCCGCAGCGTTGAAGCCCACAGACATCATCGCCAAGGGTCGCCTGCTGGCAGCTGCACTTCGTGATCATTTTGGCATTTCTGATCCCCGGATTGCCGTCTGCGGCCTGAACCCGCATGCCGGTGAGACCGGACAGTTTGGTGATGAGGATGAACGGATTATCGCACCGGCTGTTAGAGCAATGCAGAATGACGGCATTACCGCATTCGGCCCGTTGTCCGCAGACACATTGTTTCATGCCGAAGCGCGTAAAACCTATGATGCGGTGATGGGCATGTATCACGATCAGGTGCTGATCCCGATCAAGACGCTGGATTTTGATGGCGGCGTCAATGTCACACTGGGTCTCGATTTCATCCGCACCTCGCCTGATCATGGCACCGCACTGGATATCGCGGGCACTGGCACAGCCCGTCATGACAGCCTTGCCGCGGCCATCCGCATGGCTGGAAGAATGGCGATGAGCGGAACATCTTCGCGTGAGTGATCTGAACAAAACCAACGCCGCGGTCGAGGCATTGCCGCCGTTGGCAGCCATGGTGCGGGCACTGGATATGCGGGCGCGCAAATCACTTGGCCAGAATTTTCTGTTTGATCTGAATTTGACCCGCCGCATTGCGCGTAGCGCCGGCACATTGACAGGCACCACGATCGAGGTTGGTCCAGGCCCGGGCGGCCTGACACGGGCCTTGCTGCTGGAAGGCGCAGAATCGGTGGTGGCCATCGAGAAGGATTTTCGGGCCGGAACTGTTCTGGACCCGCTGCTGGCAGCAGCCGATGGGCGTCTGGAACTGATCGAGGGTGATGCCCTGAAAACGCCGCTGTGGGACATTGGCACCGCGCCCCGCAGAATCATCGCCAACCTGCCGTACAACATCGCCACAAGCCTGCTGATCCAATGGCTGGAACACGCATCGGCCTTTGAATCGATGACCCTGATGTTTCAACGCGAGGTTGCCGAGCGCATCACCGCGGTACCCGGCGACAGCGCCTTTGGCAGGTTGAGCATCCTGACAGGCTGGCTGGCCGATGCGGACATCCTGTTCGATATTCCACCAGAGGCTTTTGTGCCACCGCCAAAAATCATTTCATCCGTGGTGCAGATTCGCCCGCTGCCTGAACCCCGCTTCCCTTGTGATCAAAAAGCTCTGGAGACAGTGACCCGGCTTGCTTTTGGCCAGCGGCGCAAGATGCTGCGCGCCTCACTGAAATCGCTGGGCGGGGCCAGCATGCTTGAAAATGCCGGTATTGATCCCCGGTCGCGCCCACAGGATCTGGACATTGCCGCCTTTTGTCGTCTGGCGCAGGCGCTTGACAGCTGACCGCTATTCGCCGCGTGTCAGACCCCTTACAAATCCTGTCAGCGCTGTCTGGCGTGAACGGCGCAACCGCTCGGCAGCGAGGATCGCCGTCACCTCTGATACAGCAACATCAAGATCGCTGTTGATGACGATATAGGCATATTCGGCATAATGGCTGATTTCATCTGATGCCTTGGCCATACGTGCGGCAACGACCTCCTTGCTGTCCTGCCCCCGCGAGGTCAGGCGCTCATGCAGCGCGGAACGCGATGGCGGCAGGACAAATACGGATACAAGATCAGACGCCGCAGCCTCAGCAATCTGCTGCGTGCCCTGCCAGTCGATATCGAACAGCACATCATGACCCGCATCCAGCAGCGCCATAACATCGGCTTTCGGCGTACCATAGGAATTGCCGAACACAGTTGCATATTCAAGGAACGCGCCGCCGGCAATCATCTTGTCGAACCGCGCCTGATCAACAAAGTGATAATCCTTGCCATCAACCTCGTTTGGGCGTGGCGGGCGCGTTGTTGCCGAAACTGACAATGTCAGATTCGGGTCATCATCCAGAAGGCGGCGTGCGATGGAACTCTTGCCGGCGCCAGACGGTGAGGACAGAACAAGCATCAGCCCACGCCGGGCAGATCCCTTATGGTCCATTGTTGTCTGATCTGTCTCAGTCATTCGTCTGTCTCTTTTCTGCCGCGTCGCGGGCATCCATATTCAACCGCCGGCCGCGGCCTCACGCTGGGTCTTGCGGAATAGTCTTACATTCTTGTTGTGCGCGTCCAGCGTTCTTGCGAACCGCAGGCCACCAGTGCCATCCGACACGAAATAGAGGTTGTCTGTCTTGACAGGTTGCAACGCTGCCTCGATCGAATCACGACTGGGATTACAGATCGGCGTGGCCGGAAGGTCGGCAATGACATAGGTGTTCCAGGCCGTTTCGCGCTTCAGATCGGATTTACGGATTGTCCGGTCCATGCCGCCTTCAACCCCGTAAAGAACCGTCGGGTCAGACTGCAGCCGCATACCGCGTTTCAGCCGGTTTACAAACACCCCTGCAACCTCTCTGCGGTCATCGCTGCGCGCTGTCTCCAGTTCGATGACAGAGGCAAGTATCAGGGCTTCCTGCGGGCTTTTCAGCGGCAGATCGTCAGCCCGGTTGACCCACGCCTCCAGCAACGAAATCTCGCGCTTTTCCTGCATGCGTTGCACGAATGCGTTCCGCGATGTGCCATGGGTAAAGAAATAGGTCTCGGGCAGAATGCTGCCTTCGGGAACGGCAATGCTGATATCACCGTCGAAATAGGGATTATCCCTGATCTGCGCCACAATCTCTGCCGAAGACGCACCTTCAATGATTGTAATGCGGCGCTGATAGCTTCGGCCGGCATCGATGATCACCATCACCTCGTTCAGGCTGGCGCGCGCCGGAATGGCATATTCGCCTTCCTTCGGCACGAATTCACTGCCAGCAAGGATTCGCGCCGCGTCATAATGATAAAGCTCGCGGATCACCCCAGCACGCTGCAGCGTCCAGCGGATAGTGGCATGGCCATCACCTGACTGAATAAGAACGATTTTTTCTGCGTCATGCGGACCGGCAGCTTTGATGATATATCTGTCAATCGACAGAAAGCCGCCGACAATAGCCCCGGCAAACAACATTATGACAAGAACCGACCGGATGATGTACCGGACGGCAGTGCGCAGCATCAGTCCACCTGGCCAACAATCAGCGAGGCGTTGGTACCACCAAAGCCAAAGCTGTTCGACATGGCGTTACGCACCTTTCGGTTCCGTGTTTTCAGCGGCACAAGATCGAAGTCCGCCATGGCGTCTTCCGGCGTCTCAAGATTCAGTGTCGGCGGCAGATCACCTGTCTGCACAGCTTTCAATGAATAGATGGCCTCAATGGCCCCGGCAGCACCCAGCAGATGCCCGGTGGCGCTTTTTGTCGAAGACATCGACACGCTGCCAACAACGTCACCAAGCAGGCGGCTGACGGCACCTGCCTCAATCAGATCACCAAGCGGTGTCGAGGTGCCATGGGCATTCACATAATCGATATCGCCCGGTGCAAGGCCGGCACGTTTCAGCGCAGCCTGCATGGCACGGAAACCGCCATCACCATCTTCGGCCGGTGCGGTGATGTGATACGCATCACCCGACATGCCATAGCCTTTGATCTCACCGTAAATTGTCGCGCCACGCGCCTTGGCATGCTCAAGTTCCTCAAGCACGACAATACCGGCACCCTCACCCATGACAAAGCCGTCACGGCCCTTGTCCCATGGGCGTGAACCGCTTTCCGGATCATCATTATAGCCGGTCGACAAGGCACGTGCGGCGGCAAATCCGGCCATGCCGATCCGGCAGACAGCCGCCTCGGCACCGCCAGCAACCATGACGTCGGCATCATCGAGTGCCACCATGCGCGCGGCATCGCCAATCGCGTGCGCGCCAGTCGAACAAGCGGTAACAACTGCATGGTTGGGTCCGCGAAAACCGTATCTGATCGAGACATGGCCAGAGACCAGATTGATCAGCGCTGACGGGATGAAAAACGGGCTGACCTTGCGTGTTCCGCGTTCGGATATCAGCTGGTCCGTCTTTACAATCGTTTCCAGACCGCCGATGCCCGATCCAATCATCACACCGGTGCGGTTCTGCGCCTCGACATCGTCGGGCTTCCAGCCAGAATCTTCGACCGCCAACTGCGCAGCCACAACACCAAGCTGGATAAACCGGTCCTGACGGCGCTGTTCGCGGGGTTCTATGAAATCATCGATATTCAGGCCGCCAGCCGCATCAGGGCCTGGCACCTGTCCGGCAATCTGGCAGGCAATATCATCGACCTGGAAATTGGTGATACGGGAAATACCGCTCTTTCCTGCCAGGATTTGTGACCAGTTGTGGTCAACACCGACACCAAGAGGCGTGACCATACCCATCCCGGTAACAACGACTCGACGCACGTTCAGCTCCCGATCAAGTGGATTTGCATGTCAAAAATACGCCAGCCCCCGACAAACGTCCACCTTTACAGCAGACCACGGGGGCCGGTAACAGCGTCAAGCGCTGGTTCAGGCGGCGTTTTCTTCAAGAAAGGACACAGCGTCCTTCACTGTCAGGATACGCTCAGCCGCATCATCCGGAATTTCGACGCCGAACTCTTCTTCGAAAGCCATGACCAGCTCGACCGTGTCGAGACTGTCAGCGCCAAGATCATCGATGAAGCTAGCGCCATCGACCACCTTGTCACCGTCAACGCCAAGATGTTCTACGACGATAGTCCGCACACGATCTGAAATATCGCTCATGTTTGACCCCTTTTTTTAAGGTTGATTTTGCCCGTCATTACCGCCGTCTTCGACGCGTTGACAAGGTCTGTAAAAATAAGATTGGCGGCAGATAACACAGTTTTTTCCAAGGCGCCAGCCTTAATCATGTTACTGCGGAAGCCCCGCTTACTACATCTGGTATCTGTTTGACCATTTGGGCCAGTTACAGCATCACCATGCCGCCATTCACATGAATGGTTGCCCCGGTAATATAGGCTGCCTCATTGCTTGCCAGGAACAGGGCAGTGGCAGCCACCTCGTCAGCAGCGCCAAGCCGTCCCATCGGCACGCGTCCCAGCAACCCGTCACGCTGACCATCGTCAAGCGCATCGGTCATCGGTGTTTCGATAAAGCCCGGCGCAACGATATTCACGGTAATGCCGCGGCTGGCCACCTCGGCAGCCAGTGCCTTGCTGTACCCGATCATGCCGGCTTTCGACGCAGCATAGTTGGCCTGTCCCGGATTGCCGATAACACCAACGATTGAGGAGACTGAAATAATCCGGCCGAACCGTGCCTTCATCATCGGGCGCAGGCAGGCGCGGGTGATCATCATGCTGGCTGTCATATTGACATCCAGCACCGCGTCCCATTCCTCGTCCTTCATGCGCATCGACAGATTGTCCCGCGTAATGCCCGCATTGTTCATCAGGATTGAAACCGGTGCGCCTGCGGCCTCGGCAGCGCGGTCAGCCAGACCGGCAGCCTCTTCCCGATTTGCAAGATTTGCCGTGACGACATGCGCCCGTTCACCAAGTTCAGCGGCCAGTTCGGCCAGGCGTTCAGCGCGCGTGCCATGCAGTACAACGCTGGCGCCCTGTTGATGAAGCGTCCGCGCAATGGCAGCGCCAATGCCGCCACTGGCGCCTGTGATCAACGCGGTGTTGCCGGTCAAATCGAACATCAAATTTCCCTTCTTGTCGATTGGCTGTCCACTTCAGGACCAAACCATGCTCAAATTGCAATTAGCCACTGGAATCAATCACCCACTGGAATCAATCACCCACTGGTATCAATCACCCACTGGTATCAATCAGGCTGTCGGTATGGCCTGCAGAACCGTATCAAGGTCGTCAGCTGTTTCCAAATTCACAATCACTGCCTCGTCGAGCGTACGCTTGACCAGACCGGACAGAACCTTGCCGGTGCCGATCTCGACAAAACATGTCACGCCGCTCGCACTGACAGCGCCCAGCGTTTCGCGCCAGCGCACACGCCCGGTAACCTGCGTCACCAAATTTTCGCGCAACTTGTCGGCTGCGCTTACCGGGCCGGCGGTCACATTACAATAAACCGGCACAGCGGCATCATGCATGTCAGCATCGCCCAGGGCATCTGCCATGACATCAGCCGCCGGCTGCATCAACGCACAATGGAACGGCGCGCTGACAGGCAGCTTGATGGCGCGGCGAATGCCCTTGGCCTTGGCAATCTCGATAGCGGTGTCAACTGCCGCCAAGGCGCCACTGACAACGATCTGCCCAGGTGCATTGTCATTGGCAAGCTGGATCGTACCGGCCGCGCTTGCCTCGGCAATGATCTCGTCAATCTGGGATTCTTCGGCATTCAGGATGGCGGCCATCGCCCCCTCACCTGGCGGCACAGCACCCTGCATGCTGTCGCCGCGCTGGCGCAGCAACCGCGCCGCGTCGGTAATCGACAAGGTGCCAGCTGCCGCCAGTGCCGAATATTCACCAAGCGAATGCCCGGCAACACAGCCAGCAAGATCGGCAACATTCTTGCCCGTTGCCGTGTGCAGCACCGCCAGCGCAGCCATGGAACTGGCGAACAGCGCCGGCTGTGCATTGCGGGTCAGACGCAGATCATCCTCGGGACCATCTTTCATCATGGTGAACAGATCTTCGCTCAGCGCATCGTTCACTTCGGCAAAAACGGCACGCGCCTCGGCAAAATTCTCGGCAAGGTTAACCCCCATGCCAACGGCCTGAGACCCTTGGCCGGGAAATTGAAAAAGGGGCTTTGCGCTCATGAAAAAGTCCTGTTCGTGTCTTTTCTGTCACTTTGGACGGACAGAATAGCACATTGTCCGTTATCTTTGGGCGAAGTGCTATTCCATACAGTGTCAGCACGTGTCAATGCCGCCGGATTTTGGCGAAATTATGCGCCCCTGCAATCAGCGCACCCGCAAAAGGCTGAATATCTGGCCGTTGCGTGCACCACCATGCCTGTGGGTGACGTTTGCCGATGGGTGACATCCATTGCCACGCCACCTGTAATCTAATGATGCCGATACGTTAGGGGGTTGCAAAGCCGCCAGCATCGTGTAGGTTGCTCGCCGTTGTCGCGAATGCCGCCAAGGCGCCGCAAGACAACATGACATCACTGAAACAATCCTTGCCGGGAAACCGGTTGGTCCCGGGCATCGCCCTGGACGATTAGCCAGAAGGAGATACGCAATGCGCTTGTATGAAAGCGTGTTCATCGCACGTCAGGATATTTCAACCACCCAGGTTGAAAGCATGGCCGATGAATTTGCCGGCATCATCACGAATGCTGGTGGTAAAGTCCATAAACGTGAATATTGGGGGCTTCGCTCTCTTGCCTACCGGATCAAGAAGAACCGGAAGGGCCATTACATCATGTTCAACCTCGAAACCGATGGCCCGACGCTCAAGGAATATGAGCGGATCATGGGTCTGAACGAAGATGTTCTGCGGTTTTTGAATATCCGTATCGAAGAAGTTGAGGAAGCCCCGTCGATCATCATGCAGAACAAGGGCGAGCGCAGTGAACGCGGTGACCGTGACCGGGGTGACCGTGACCGGGGTGACCGCGGCGACCGTGGCCCACGCGGACCGCGTCCTGACCAGAGTGATCGCGGCGGTGATCGCAGTGCATCAGAAGCCAAGGCAGATGCGCCAAAGGCCGGTGAAGACGCGCCAGCTGAAGCAGCCGCATCCGATGACAAGGGCAGTGCAGAATCTGCTGCCAGCGAGGAGTAGAAAATGACCCAGCTTGAAATCAAACGCGAAGCCGTTCGCAAGCCGTTTGGCCGCCGCCGGAAGTCCTGCCCTTTTTCTGGTCCGAATGCCCAGGCAATCGACTACAAGGACACGAAACTGCTGGCCCGCTATACATCCGAGCGTGGCAAGATCGTGCCATCACGCATCTCTGCCGTATCGGCAAAGAAACAGCGTGAACTGGCGGTTGCCATCAAGCGTGCGCGCTTTCTTGCGCTCATGCCTTATGTGACCTCATAACGGCGCCAAGCGAAAGGAGACCAGATATCATGGAAATCATTCTTCTGGAACGTGTCGAGAAGCTTGGCCAGATGGGCGATGTGGTAAAGGTGAAGCCGGGTTATGCCCGCAACTTCCTTTTGCCACAGGGCAAGGCACTTCGTGCCAACAAGCTCAATCTCGAGAAGTTCGAAACCGAAAAGACGCAGCGTGAAGCCGACAATTTGTCACGTCGTTCCGATGCCGAAACCGAAGCCGGCAAGATGGAAGGCCTTGCTGTCAGCATGGTGCGTGCTGCGTCTGAAATGGGCCAGCTGTTCGGTTCTGTCACATCACGCGACATTGCCACCGCTGTCACCGAAGCCGGATTCACCCTTGATCGCTCGCAAGTGGTCATGGACAAGTCCATCAAGACACTCGGACTGCACGACACGCGCGTCAGGCTTCACCCCGAAGTTGCTGTCACTGTTGTCGTGAACGTCGCCCGTTCACTTGACGAGGCCGAGACCCAGCTGAAGACAGGTGTGGCTGTAACCGGTATGATCGATGATGATGAGGATGACCGGTTCCCTGATTCGGCCCCGCAGGAAACAGCTGCAGATGAGGCGCCAGCTGAAGAAGCTGCATCCGAAGAGCCTGCTGGCGAAGATGTCGCCCCTGATGAGGCTGCTGCCCCTGATGAGGCTGCTGCCGATGAGGGCGAAGAGAACTAGGTCCGTTATCTGGGCCAGCCGTTCAATCAGGCCCGCCTACCATACAGATCAGGCCATACAGATCAGGAAAGCCGGGGTTCGCTCCGGCTTTTTTTCTGCCTTTTTTTGACTTATCCCCACATCCCACAAGATTAACATGGGGTCATTGCAGCCGTGATTTGCTACCGTTCTCGTCATGGCCGAAGAACCCAGCAATATTGAAACCTTTCCCAACACATCGGATGCGCTTGCCGGCGTCACGGCGCGGCAGATGCCCAACAATTTGCCAGCCGAACAGAACCTGCTTGGCGCGTTGTTGCTCGATAACGGGGTAATGGAACGCATTGACGACCGTCTGCGTGCCGATCATTTCTATGATCCCCTTCATGGCCGTATCTTTTCCACGATGCTGCGCCTGATCGACCGGGGACAGCTGGCGAATCCGGTTACGCTGAAAAGCTTTTTCAGCGGCACTGATGATCCTGGCAGCGACAATATCGAGGAATATCTCGGTGAGCTTGCCGATGGTGTGATCAGCCTGTCTCAGTCACCTGATTACGCGCTGACAATCTATGAAACGCATCTGCGGCGGGAACTGATTCGCATCGGCGATGATGTCATCCAAGACGCCAGCCATCCGGAAGTTGATCTGCCAGCCTCGACGCTGATTGAAACTGCCGAATCAAAGCTGTTCCAGCTTGCTGAAACCGGTGAAGCCGGTGCCGGGCTGCGCAATTTCGAAAGCGTTGTGGCGGCGACGATCAACCAGGCCGATATCGCGCGGCGGTCGGAAGGCAAATTATCGGGAGCAAGCACCGGCCTGACCGACCTCAACAACCTGCTTGGCGGGCTTCACAAATCAGACCTGCTGATTCTTGCTGGCCGTCCGGCGATGGGCAAATCCGCGCTGGCAACCAACATTGGCTTTCACATTGCCACGACAACGCGCACCGGTGAAAAGGCGGCACCTGTAGCCTTTTTCTCTCTGGAGATGTCGGCAGAACAGCTTGGCACACGGATCATGAGCGAGCGCGCCCAGATTGATTCGAGCAGCATCAGGCAAGGCCAGCTGACATCCGATGATTTCGATCGTCTGGTTGAGGCCAGCAACAGCATGTCCACTGCCCCGTTTTTTATCGATGACACGCCGTCACTGTCTGTATCGCAGGTGGCTAGCCGTGCCCGCCGTCTCAAACGTACAAACGGCCTTGGCCTGATCATCGTCGATTATCTGCAGTTGCTGATGCCGCAGCTTGGCGTGCGGCCGGAAAACCGTGTGCAGGAAATCTCGAATATCAGCCGGTCATTGAAGGCCATCGCCAAAGAGCTGGATGTGCCCGTATTGGCACTGTCGCAGTTGTCGCGCGCGGTTGAACAGCGTGAAGACAAACGCCCCAATCTGGCCGATCTTCGCGAATCCGGATCAATCGAGCAGGATGCCGATGTTGTGCTGTTCGTCTATCGTGAGGAATATTACCTCAGCAAAAAAGAACCAGAGCGTGACCCACGTGAGAGCGAAGAGCAGTTCAACGTCAAGAATGAAACCTATCTGGCCCGTCTGCAGGCTGCCGAAAACAAGGCCGAGATCATCGTCGGAAAGCAGCGCCATGGACCGACCGGAACCATCAATCTGCATTTCGAAAAGCGCTTCACCTATTTCAGCGACCTGACGGACCCAAGCACCCTTCCCGACGGTTATTAGGCCTGCCAATCCAATGTCTGCCAATCCAATGTCTGCCAATCAGCCAGAATTGCCAGCCGCCTTACTTTCCGCCTTTGGCCGCGCCGACAGTGTCATCACGATCAGCCCGCAGGCAGTGGTCGCGAACTGGCGCTATCTTGCATCGCTGTCTTCACCGACAACCGAAACGGCCGCCGTGGTAAAGGCTGATGCCTACGGTCTGGGCGCATCGCAACTGGCCCCGCATCTGGTTGATGCCGGCTGCCGGACGTTTTTTGTGATGTCGCTGGATGAAGCCATCACCTTGCGTGGGGCATTGAATGACAGTGGACATGACGCCAATGGGCATGACACCAGTAGGCATGACACCAGTGGGCATGACAAACATGCGGTGTTGATCCTTGGTGGCTGTCACCGCGGTCAGGAAGATGAAATGCTGGCGCATGACATCACGCCGGTCATCAACACCAGTGAACAGGCTGAACGCCTCGGCAAAGTAGCGCGCGAACGGGGCATGACCATCCCGGTGGCACTGCATATCGATACCGGCATGTCCCGCCTTGGGCTTGATACGCAGGAAACAGCCAGGCTGGCAAAGCAGGTGACGGAAAAAAGCCCGATTCTGGACGGGTTGTCACCGCGCTGGCTGATGAGCCATCTGCGCGCCGGTGAAGATGATGCCGACCCGGCGAATGAAGCACAGTTGCACGCCTTCACCACCCTTCGCACCGCCTTTCCCGGTATTGCCGGCAGCCTGGCGAACAGCGGTGGCACGCTGCGTGGTCCGGACTTTCATTTCGACATGACCCGCCCGGGCATAGCGTTGTACGGGCTTCATCCGGCCGGTATGGGGATGAGCGGCCAACAGGCCGAACAGGCCGGTCGTCTGATTCCCGCTATTCGCTGGGATGCACGGATATTACAGATCAGGGCAGCAAAAGCCGGTGACGCTGTCGGCTATAACGGGACGCATGTTCTGGTACGTGATTCGCGAATCGCCACCATTGGTGTCGGCTATGCTGACGGCTATATGCGCGCGCTTGGAAACCGCGCCATTGTGGTGATCGCCGGTCATGAGGCACCGGTGATCGGGCGTGTTTCTATGGACAGTATCACGGTGGATGTAACCGATATCCCGGCCACCACACTGCAGACAGCCAGCACTGCCACCGTGCTGGGTGATGGTTACAATCTGGCCCGCATGGCCGATGATGCCGGTACCATCGGATATGAAATCCTGACACGGCTTGGCCAGCGACCGAGGCGGCTGTATCTGCCAGCATAAGCCTTGCGACAATCGCGTTTTCGGTGGCCAATGATGGCAAATCGGGGCATAAATTGACCCGTCCGCACGGCATCGCCCGTGCCCAGTGCCAACGTCAGGACGGAAATGATCGGATTTCTGCAGAATATCGGCCGCACAAGCCTTGCCTTTCTGGCGTCGACAGGGCGCTTGTCGATGTTTACTGCATCAGCCGTGCGCTGGACCGTGCAGCCACCTTTCTATTTCCGCCAGATGCTGCGCCAGATCATTGATATCGGGTATTTTTCCTTGCCGGTTGTCGGATTGACGACGCTGTTTTCAGGCATGGTTCTGGCCTTGCAATCCTATACCGGTTTCGCGCGCTTTTCTGCCGAGGACACCGTCGCAACTGTTGTCGTCCTGTCAGTAACGCGTGAATTGGGACCGGTGCTGGCCGGCCTGATGGTCGCCGGCAGAATCGGGGCCTCAATGGCTGCCGAGATTGGCACCATGCGGGTGACAGACCAGATCGATGCGCTGGACACGCTGTCAACGCGCCCGATGCAATATCTGGTGGCCCCGCGCCTGCTGGCCGGCACCATCTGTTTGCCCTTTCTTGTGCTGGTCGGTGATCTTATCGGTGTGTTCGGTGGCTATCTTGTCGGTGTGTACCGGCTGGGCTTTAACGCGTCGATCTACCTTGCGCGCACGATCGAGTTTCTGGAAGTCGCCGATGTCATGCTTGGTCTGGTCAAGGCTGCTGTTTTCGGGTTTTTGATCGCGCTAATGGGATGTTACCACGGCTATCATTCCGGGCGCGGCGCAGAGGGCGTGGGTCGGGCAACTACCAATGCGGTGGTGTCATCATCGATCCTGATCCTGATCGCCAACTATTTCGTCACAGCGCTGTTTTTCGGATAGGACAGATGGCCAGACACACCGCACCCGACAGCCCGCCCAAAATTGCCATGGATCATGTGGCCAAGGCGTTTGGTGACAAGCAGGTATTGCGTGATATCTCGTTACATGTTGCCAGTGAAGAATCGTTCGCCATCATTGGCACGTCGGGATGCGGCAAGTCCGTCACGCTGAAATGCCTGCTGGGGCTACTGACGGCTGATTCAGGATCAATCACCGTTGATGGCCAGGAATTGCTTGGTGCCAGCCGCGCCGATCTTGAGGCTGTGCGCCAGCGGTTCGGCATGACCTTTCAGTTTGGTGCATTGTTTGATTCGCTGCCAATCTGGGAAAATGTCACTTTCCGGCTGCGCCAGAAGACGAAAATGTCGAAAACTGCTGCACGCGATATTGCCGCCGAGACGATCACCCAGCTGGGACTGGCTGCGCATGTCATTGACCAGTTTCCCGCCGAATTGTCGGGCGGCATGCAAAAGCGGGTTGCGCTGGCGCGTGCCATTGCCGACAAGCCGGAAATTCTGCTGTTTGACGAGCCGACATCCGGACTGGATCCGATCACCGGCGGGGTCATTGACCGGCTGATTATCGATTCTGTGCGTCGGTTGGGGGCCACTGCGATCACCATCAGCCACGATATGGCATCCGTGCGGCGGATCGCCGACAAGGTGGCCATGGTCCATAACGGGGTGATTATCTGGAGCGGCCCGGCCAGCCAGATGGACAATACCGGCGTTCCCGAGGTTGACCAGTTTGTTCACGGCCATGCCGACGGCCCCCTGACCCTCGCTGCCCAAGCCGCGGCACGGGGCAGCTGATGGCAAAACCGGCTGTGTCCTATATTTGCCAGCAATGCGGCGGTGCCCATCGCAAATGGACCGGGCGCTGCGATCATTGCGGGGCCTGGAATACCCTTGTCGAAGAACGGGTCGAGACGCCGTCGGGACCCGGCAAGCGGGCCAAGGGACGCCGGATCGATATGCAGCCGCTGGCGCAGTCTGAATCGGTCGCCCCGCCACCCCGGATGAAGACCGGCCTTGCCGAATTTGACCGTGTGGCCGGCGGCGGGCTGGTGCGCGGTTCGGCGACGCTGATCGGCGGCGACCCCGGCATCGGCAAATCCACCTTGCTGTTACAGCTGGTCTGCCGGCTTGCTGCCAGCGGCCACCGCACTGCCTATATTTCGGGAGAGGAATCTGCCGATCAGGTGCGCATGCGTGCGATGCGTCTGGGGTTGGGAAATGCCACGGTTGATCTGGCCACAACCACCAATGCCGGGGATGTTGCCGCCTCGCTTGGCGGGCCGGACGGGCCAGAGATCGTGGTGATCGATTCCATTCAGACGATGTATCTGTCGACCCTTGATTCAGCGCCCGGCACCGTCAGCCAGGTACGGGCAACGGCGCAGGAATTGATCCGCGCAGCCAAGCTGCATGACGTGGCCTTGCTGGTGGTCGGCCATGTGACCAAAGATGGTGCCATCGCCGGTCCGCGCGTGCTGGAACATATGGTCGATACCGTGCTGTATTTCGAAGGCGACAGATCGCACCATTTTCGCATTCTGCGCGGGGTGAAGAACCGCTTTGGCGCGACCGACGAGATCGGCGTGTTCGAGATGGTGGAAACCGGCCTGAGCGAAGTGCCGAACCCGTCCGAATTGTTTCTTGCCGATCGCCGTGATGAGGTGACCGGCGCCGTTGTCTTTGCCGGCATTGAAGGCAGCCGGCCTGTGCTTGTCGAGATCGAGGCGCTGGTCGCCCCGTCAACACTGGCGTCGCCACGCCGGAATGTCGTCGGCTGGGACAGCAGCCGCCTTGCCATGCTCACAGCCGTGCTTGAAGCGCGATGCGGGGTGCCGCTGTCTGGCCGCGATATATTTCTGAATGTGGCTGGCGGTCTGAAGATTGCCGAGACGGCGGCTGATCTTGCTGTCGCCGCGGCACTGATATCATCGGTTACCGGACGCCCTGCCCCACCGCGCTGTGTGTTTTTTGGCGAGGTTGCCTTGTCTGCCGAACTGCGTCAGGTGGCGCAAGCTGATGCCCGCCTGAAAGAGGCTGCAAAGCTGGGTTTTGACATGGCGGTTATGCCGCGCCCCCGAAAAAAGCTGGCCGCACCGACCGGATTGTCACTTGGTCAGCCTGCAACGCTTGCCGAGTTGATCGAAATCATGGGCGGTGTATCATGACAGGGGCGATCGCCAGACCTTCATACTGCGGCGGAACAAGATCATGACCTTCGACATCGCAGCGCTGAATATCGTCGATTTTGCCGCCCTGATCATTCTGGTGGTCTCGGGCGTGCTGGCGACATTACGCGGGCTCACGCGCGAGATCATGGGACTGGCCGGATGGCCGATCGCCATTCTGGCGGCCCGCCTGTCTGAGCCTTATCTGTCACCCCTTCTGGAAGATGCAATCCAGATCAAGGGGTTGAGTGATGCGCTGGCCTGGGGCCTGCCATTTATTGCCACGGTGGTGCTGTGGTTCGTATTTTCCAGTGTTGTCTCGCCGGGGTTAAGCAAGGCCGGACTTGGCAGCCTTGACCGATGGCTGGGCTTTCTGTTCGGCGCCATTCGCGGCTTTGTCATCGTTCTGGTCATCTATGCCGGTTCTGTTGTGGTGGCTGAAGGCGAGAACAACCTGTCTGATATCATCACCGATGCCCAGATCACGCCGACATTACGTGGCAGCGCGCACCTGTTTGCCGGGGTGCTGCCAGGCGATATGCGCGAAATGCTGATCAAGAATTTGCCGCCACCCTCATCCGAGGTTGAAACCATTCAGGATACTGTTGAGGAGGCTGGCGATATTGTCGAGGATACGGGGGTGACATCATCATCCGGCAATGACGCGGATGGCGGCGCATCTTCGCTTGATCTGCGCGGCGATGAAGGTGGCAGCGATTGATCTTGTCTTGCGGCCTTTGGCGCGCTTGACGTGACCAGATTAATTGCCAATAACCAGACGAGGCTGATCGCTATTGTCGGCTGTTTGCAGACGCCTCTCACATGGTGTCTGCGCGCTCGTTTTACTGAAAGTGGAAAGCATGGATTTGCTGGGCTCGACCAATCCGTTCGATATGTCTGATACAGACCGCTTTCACGAGGAATGCGGGGTTTTTGGGGTTTTTGGCAGCGATGAAGCCAGCATTCTGACAGCTCTGGGCCTGCATGCGCTGCAACATCGCGGGCAGGAAGCAGCCGGCATTGTCACCTATGATGGCAGCGCCTTTCACGCGCACCGTGCGCTTGGCCATGTCGGGGAAAATTTTGGCGCCGATTCAGATCAGATGCGCCAGCTTCGTGGACATGTGGCCATTGGCCATAACCGCTATTCAACCAGCGGCAACGTCAACCCGTATATGGAAATCCAGCCCTTTTCATCGGAGCTGGCATTTGGCGGGTTTGCACTTGCACATAACGGCAATCTGACGAATGCCACGCGTCTGCGGGCATCGTTGATCGAGACGGGAAGCCTGTTCCAGTCATCATCGGATACCGAGGTGATTGTTCATCTGGTGGCCCGTTCTCATCAGGAAAATGTGACGGACAGATTGATTGATGCACTGAAACAGATTGAAGGTGCCTATTCGCTGGTCTGTGTCGCCAATGACATGCTGATCGGCGTGCGTGACCCCTATGGTGTGCGTCCGCTGATTCTTGGCCAACGTGATGACACCTGGCTGCTGGCGTCCGAATCCTGCGCGCTGGATATTGTTGGCGCAACACCGGTGCGCGAGCTGACCCCCGGCGAGATGGTCATCATCGACAAGAATGGTCTGCAAAGCCTGTCGCCGTTTAGTCCTATGCCGTCGCGCTTTTGCATCTTTGAATATATCTATTTCTCACGTCCGGATTCAGTGGTTGAGGGGCGCGGCGTCTATCATGCCCGCAAATCTATCGGCGGTGAATTGTCCCGCGAATCCGGTATTGATGCCGATCTTGTCATTCCGGTGCCTGATTCGGGCGTGCCGGCCGCCCTTGGATATGCTGAAACATCCGGCATCCCGTTCGATCTTGGCATTATCCGCAACCATTATGTCGGCCGAACCTTCATCCAGCCAAACCAGAAGGACCGGACAGATTCGGTCAAGCTGAAGCATAACGCCAACCCGGCAGCTGTCAGCGGCAAACGGATCATCCTTGTTGATGATTCGATTGTGCGCGGCACGACATCACGCAAGATTGTCTCGATGATGCGCAATGCCGGCGCAGCCGAAGTGCATATGCGAATTGCCAGCCCGCCGACCACGCATCCCTGTTTCTATGGTGTTGATACGCCCAGCCGGGACCATCTGATTGCCGCACAGATGTCTGTTGACGAAATTGCTGCAGAGATTGGTGCGGACAGCCTGTCCTTTATCTCGGTCGACGGCCTGTATCGGGCCATCGCTGATGCAAAGCGTCAGCCTGACGCGCCGCAATTCTGCGATGCCTGCTTTACAGGCGAATATCCCATCCAGCTGGCCGCCGGGCTGAGCGCCAACAAGGTATCCCACGGAAGCAGCCGCTGATGAGCAACTCTCACTCCTTCACGCTTGACGGCAAACTGGTTTTGGTGACAGGTGCCACGCGCGGAATTGGACGGGCTGTCGCCATCGGTGCCGCGGCTGCCGGGGCCGAGCTGATCATCACCGGGCGCACAACCGGTGCGCTGGAAGAGGTGGATGACGCCATTCGCGCTGCCGGCAGCACTGCCACCATTGTCGAACTGGACATGAAAGATTATGCGGCGATGCCGCGCCTTGCCGCGGTAATTCACGACCGCTGGGGACGGCTTGACGGTTTTGTTGCCAATGCCGCCATTCTGGCCCCGCTGACGCCGGTGACACATCTGACACCAGATAACTGGGATGAATCCATCGCGGTCAATCTTACAGGCCAGTGGCACATGATCAGGTCGCTTGACCCGCTGCTGCGCGCTGCCCCTGCCGGGCGTGCCATTCTTGTCAGTTCGGGTGCGGCGGTCGGCAGTCGCCCGTTCTGGGGGGCCTACGCCGCCACAAAAGCCGCACTGGAAGCTGTTGGCAGGTCCTGGGCCGGAGAGAGCGAGCAAACCAGCCTGCGGATCAATATGCTGAATCCGGGTGGCACGGCCACAGGCATGCGCGCATCAGCCTTTCCGGGTGAGGATCCGTCCAGCCTGCCATCGCCTGAGGATATCGTGCCAGCCTTTCTGGAATTGCTGTCAGATACGTGCAGCTATCACGGCGCGCTGGTCGATGCGCGCGATCTTGCCGGCCTGACCGGATAGGCACTGACGCCTGAAAAGCGTCATTCCGGCAGATCGTCATTCCGGCAGATCGTCATTCCGGCAGATATCGGGC
>ERZ802827.249-NODE-249-length-28841-cov-12.697_pt1 | contig 28841 bp, 27 predicted proteins | sample MGYA00345652_ERZ802827 | MGnify/ENA primary metagenome ERZ802827 (study PRJEB30503, sample SAMEA104212372) | marine metagenome | biome: Westerlies Biome; feature: [SRF] surface water layer (ENVO:00010504) within the epipelagic zone...; material: water... | reverse complement strand
TCCAATATTCCCCACTGCTGCCTCCCGTAGGAGTCTGGGCCGTGTCTCAGTCCCAGTGTGGCTGATCATCCTCTCAGACCAGCTATAGATCGTAGCCTTGGTGAGCCGTTACCTCACCAACAAACTAATCTAACGCGGGCCCATCCAATAGCGCATAAAGCTTTTCCCCGAAGGGTGTATAAAGTATTAGCTTAAGTTTCCTCAAGTTATTCTCTACTACTGGGCAGGTTCCCACGCGTTACTCACCCGTCTGCCACTAGATCCGAAGATCTCGTTCGACTTGCATGTGTTAAGCGTGCCGCCAGCGTTCATTCTGAGCCATGATCAAACTCTCAAGTTTAAAAATGACATACACAAACTTATTGGCGGTTTTACATAATAAATATGTAAATCCAATAAACGTGTACGATTATATTGTACTACAGTATTACCGCCCACGTTTCTCTTCCAAATATACTTTTCCAAGAGCATAACGACAGACAAGACCTCTAGCTGTTTTATAGCAAACAGTTAAAAATCTAGTTTATTGTTATTAGTTAGAGCCAAATTTAGCTCTTCAAACCGCAATCCCAGATCATCTCCAGAAGAGGGTGAGAGAGGTTTTATAGTATAGGCCTAATAAGTCAAGGCAGATGATATAGAATAATTAAAAAGAAATAAGACACTAAAATTATAAAAAAGTGTTTAATAACAATAACTTATATATATAACGAATTTTGTCGATCATTAGAAAATATCATTTTAAATAAATTTCTTTAAATATCTGAATATAACTTTAAAAAAAATCAAATTATGTCGCTAAAAAAGCTATATCTAATTCCATTATTGATTCTTTTTTTTATTTTCACTTATTACTTAATTAGAAACTTTTCAGATAATAAAATCTATATTGAAAATAGCGAAAGTTCTTCTAGTGAAATAAAATTAGATGATACGAAAAATGTTTCGCCCTTAATCGTTGAAGTTATTTATGAAGATCTTTTACTTATAAAAGAAGGTCAAACATTTGGACAGATTTTAAACAATTATGAAATTTCTAATTCGGTAAAATCTAAGATTTTAGAATCATTAAATAGCAAAGTTGATTTAAGTAAATTAAATATTAATACTGAAATAAGAATTACTTTTACTAAAGAAAATGACTTAACTGAAATAAAAAGAATTAGCGTCCTAGACAAGAAAAATAACCATATTAAAGTTATTAAAAAAGACGATAATTATGTTGTTGAGACCTCATCAATATTATCATTTACAAAACATGTCCTAAAAGAAGTTACTATTAAGGATAGCCTATATAAATCAGCAATTGATGCAAATATTCCACCAAATATTATAATGCAATTTGTAAACCTGTATGCTTTTGATGTGGATTTTCAAAGAGAAATTCGAAATGGAAATAAAATAAAAATTTTTTATGAAGTATTTTTAGACAGGAAACATATTGTTCGACAAACAGGTAATATTAAATTCGCCTCCTTGGCTCTTAGAAAAGATACTTACAATCTTTATAGATTTACAACTGATGATAATGGAAAATCTGAATATTTTGACTCAGAAGGAAAAAGTGCAGTTAAAGCTTTAATGAAAACTCCAATTAATGGCGCTGTTTTATCCTCTGGATATGGAATGAGGAAGCATCCAATTCTTGGATATGATAGAATTCATCAAGGTGTGGACTTTGCCGCGCCAAAAGGAACTCCAATAATGGCTGCGGGCACTGGTTTCATTGAAAAAATAGGTATGAATGGTGGTGCAGGAAATTATATTAGAATCAAGCATCTCAATGGCTATAAAACTGCATATGGACATATGAGTAAATTTGCTTCAGGCATGAAAAAGGGAACAAAGGTTACGCAAGGCCAGACGATTGGTTTTGTTGGTTCAACCGGTATGTCGACGGGTCCACATTTACACTACGAAGTCATTTTTAATAATAAAAAAATTAATCCAATGAAAATGAAATTGCCTTCAGGAAGAAAGTTAAAAGGAAAAATCCTTGAAGATTTTGAAATTTATATAGCTGATCTTAATAAAGAAATGCAGGTAAATTAATTTATTTTTCTGTAGCCGCTGCTTTTTTTAAAGTTTTTTTCTTAGCTTGAGGAGCAGTTTCTGTCTCTACCTCTTCTTGCGTATCATCCATCGGAATGGGCTTCAAAACTTTTACAATATCTACAGGTTCACTATCAAGTTTTTCAGTATCTTCAGAGGTAATACTACCATTTGGTTTTGATGATCTTGTCTCTGAATTATTTTTAAGATTTCTCTCATTGATTACTCTTGCAAAATGTTCAGCATGTTGCAAATAGTTTTCTGCGGTTACATAATCACCTGCGGATGAAGCATCTTTTGCAAGGTTTTTATATTTTTCTAGAACAGTAGTTAAGTTGCCAGTAACTTTAGGTGCATTATTAGAAGATTCACCCTGTCTACGGTGGTGATTATTACTTCTCTTAAATGTTCTATTTTTATTATTACTTCTTGAATTCGAAAATTTCATTTTAATTATTTATCTTGGAAATTTGCTTCTATTATTTTTTTTTAAAAAAAATTAAGCAATCAATGAACGTAAACTAGTGTTAACTTTTGCAATAATCAAGTTCTAATTTATAATTTTTTTTGCAATAACACACCTAGGTATGTTTGCTAAATCAACTTTAGTTAAAATCTCAGTAAAACCATTGTTTTTCAGTAGTTTAGTGACCTCACTTGCTTGACCTAAACCAATTTCTAGAAATAAAAAAAAGTTTTTATCAATTCTTGAAGCTAGGTTACTTATAATTTTATTATATGCTTCAATTCCATTATTTTTAGAAAATAATGCTAAATGTGGCTCATAATCATATACATCTTTCTGTATATCTAAACTATTTTGTGAAATGTATGGCGGATTAGACACAATAATATCAAACCCATTTAGATTATATTCGGCATAATCTTCATCTAGCAATTTTAGTCTCTCGTGATTTTTTAAAAGTTTTTTATTTTCATTTGCTATTTTAATTGCTTCCTTACTGATATCAATACCAATACCACTTGCATTAATATACTCTTGTAACAAAGATATGATTATGCAGCCTGAGCCAGTACCTAAATCAGCAATATTTAAATCTATTTTTTTATCAGGAAAATAACTTAACACGTTCTCTAAAATTAGCTCAGTTTCAGGTCTTGGTATTAATGTATCCTTAGTAACTTTAAATTCATCGTTCCAGAACGATTGTTTATTAGTAATGTATGCAATTGGCTCTCTTTTTATTCTTCTATCAATGAGTTCAAAATAAGATTTAGTTATTTTGCTACTTATTTCATTTTTTTTACATAATTCAAATTGTTCATTGTCGACAGATAGAATATGCTTGAAAATTATTTTTGCGTCTAAGTTTGGGTTCTCAACTTGAGCAGCATTTAATTTTTGTATACCGCTTAGAAATACTTCTTCGACCGTTACCATTTATTGATTTTGGCTAGCTATTATTAAACCAGTTATAATTTCCTCAATACCATCTGCATTTAAAATTTGATCTAGTTTATACAAAGTTAAGTTTATTCTATGATCGGTAACGCGACCTTGTGGAAAATTATAAGTGCGAATTCTCTCGGACCGGTCACCGCTTCCAATTTGTGACTTTCTTTTTTCTGACATTTCAGAATCTTGTTTATTTCTCTCAAAATCATATAACCTGGACTTTAACACAAGCATAGCCTTAGCTTTATTTTTATGCTGTGATTTTTCATCTTGTTGAGTTACTACGATTCCAGATGGAGCATGGGTTATTCTTACTGCACTATCAGTGGTATTTACTGATTGACCCCCTGGCCCACTTGACCTAAAAACATCTATTCTAAGATCTTTTTCTTCAACATGAATATCAACATCATCTGCCTCGGGTAAAACAACTACGCTGGCTGCTGATGTATGAATTCTACCTTGAGATTCAGTCTCTGGGACTCGTTGAACGCGATGAACACCTGATTCAAATTTTAGTTTTGAATAAACTTTTTCGCCTGAAATTTTACAAATAGCCTCTTTAATTCCACCATGATCAGCATCAGAAGTTGACAAAAGTTCTAACTTCCACTTTTCAGTTTCTGCATAGCGCTGATACATGCGTAACAAATCGCCAGCAAATAGTGCAGCTTCGTCTCCACCTGTTCCCGCTCTGATTTCAACAATAACATTTTTTTCATCTAAAGGATCTTTTGGTACAAGGCTTGCTTTAAGTATATTTTCAGACTCGTTTAATTTTTCCTTACATGAAGTGATTTCTTTTTTTGCTATTTCAATAATTTCTTCGTCATTACCCTGAATTAAAGATAGTAATTCTTCATGTTCCTTTTTATAGCTTTTATAAGTATCTATGTTGTCTACAATTGGTTTTAAGTCAGAGTACTCTTTGGAAATCCTGACAAACTGTTCATTATCTCCTGATGCTTGACTCATTAAATCTTCAAGCTCTTTACTTCTTAATAAAATTTTTTCTAGTTCCTCTTCCTTAAGCATTTGTCTCAGCAACTCTTTCCTCAACCAGCTTGACTACTTTATTGACTATATCATCGTTAGATATTTTTTGATCAGTTACACCTGACAAATATAGCATATTACTTCCTTTGCCACCTCCAGTTATACCAATATCACTATTAAGCGCTTCTCCAGGACCATTTACTATGCAACCAATAATTGATACGGTTATAGATTGTTTTATATGCGATAGTTTTTCTTCTAAGACTTTGACAGTTTCAATAACTGGAAAAGCTTGTCGCGCGCATGAAGGACATGAAATTATTTTTACACCACGAGATCTTAGATCAAGGCTTTTAAGTATTTCATAGCCTATTTTAATTTCTTCTACTGGATCTGCAGTTAGTGAAACTCTAATTGTATCTCCAATTCCTTGGGAGAGAAGTTTTCCTATACTCATTGAAGATTTTATTGAACCACTAACATAAGTACCAGCTTCAGTTAAACCTAAGTGAAGGGGATAATTGGTTAAAAGACTTAATTTTTCATATGCTGCAACCATTGTATGAACGTTTGAAGCCTTCACACTAATTTTAAAATTATCAAAATTATTTGACTCAAGTAATTTTATATTTTCAAGAGCACTGTCTACTAAAGCATCGGCACCTGGTTCTTTATATTTATCTAATATTTTTTTATCAAGAGAGCCTGCATTAACACCTATACGCATTGAGATTTTATTGGCTTTTGCGGCAGCTATGACTTCTTTTATCTTTTCTGGACCTATATTTCCAGGATTAACACGAAGACAAGCAGCGCCTGAGTCTGCTGCTTCGAGTGCTCTTTTATAATGAAAGTGGATATCCGCAACTATAGGTATATCTGCAGTATTAACTATTTCTTTTAAAGCCTTAGTAGCATCAGTATTTGGACAAGAAACTCGTACAATATCTGCACCCTCATTTTCAAGAGATTTTATTTGATTAACTGTTGCTTCTACATCTTCTGTAATAGTGTTTGTCATAGACTGAACACTAATCAAAGCATCTCCTCCAACTTTGACGTCACCAACCATTATTTGTTTGGTTTTTTTTCGGGATATTTTATTGTCAATATTATAGCTCATGATTTTTGTTTTCTCATATCAGCAGTTATTACTAATGATTTTATTAATATTTATAATTTATCGAGTTCAAATATTTGATGTAAAGATCTAACGGCTTCTTCTGTTCTGGCCATATCAATAAGTACGCTTATTTTTATTTCAGAAGTAGATATTACTTCAATATTGATGTTGTTTTTTGAAAGACAGTCAAACATTTTTGCTGCAATACCTGGTTGGTTTCTCATACCCGCACCTATAATAGATACTTTAGATAAATTGTTTTCACTAATTACCTTTTCATAATTAATAGAGCTTTTTAAATCATCTAATATTTTTACAGATTGATCTAAGTCAGTGACTGGGACCGTAAAAGTTAAATTAGTTTCTTTTCTCTCAATAAAATTATTTTGAACTATCATATCTACATTAATACTCTTATTAGATAGTGCGTTGAAGATAGTTGCTGCAATACCTGGTTGGTCCACTAGACCTATCACTGTAATTTTAGCCTCATCTTTTGAGTAAGCCACTCCAGATACAGCCTTACTTTCGTTATTCATTACTTCATCACTGATTACTGTGCCCATGTCATCTGGATGAAAAGTTGATCTAACTTGAACTTTTACATTATGATTAATAGCCGACTCTACAGATGATGTTTGTAATACTTTGGCACCCTGAGATGACATTTCTATCATCTCCTCATAAGATATTTTGTTAAGTCGTTTCACATTGTCTGCCATTCTAGGATCAGTAGTATAAACACCGTTAACATCCGTATATATGTCACACCTCTCTGCGTTTAAGGCTGAAGCAAGAAACACCGCTGTATTATCAGAGCCTCCTCTTCCAATAGTTGTTATCCTGCCATCAGAACCAACTCCTTGAAAACCTGCTACAACTGCTACCTGTCGGTTTTTAAAACCATTTATAATTTTTTCATCTTCAATTTTAGATATAACTGAATGCCTATGATTTCCAGAAGTATAAATTGGAAGTTGCCAGCCCAACCAAGATCGAGCATCAATATTTAAATCTTTTAGCGCTAAAGCCATAAGACCAGAAGTAATTTGTTCTCCAGATGCGACGATTGCATCATACTCAGCGTCATCATGAGCATTTTTATTTTCAGAATTTATTAAATTTATATTTTCAATTAACTTATTAGTAGTTCCTGACATTGCAGATACCACCACTGCAATATTATGGCCTAAATCATACTCTTTTTTAATAATTTGTGCTGCTGACTTTATTAAATCTACTGATCCAACAGATGTTCCCCCAAATTTAAGGACTAAAATAGACATAATTATTTATTACTTCGTGATGACTTTTGTTAATATTTTTCTATATGTTGTTATGGCTAGAATTAATGTAAATAGCTATATTTAGCAAGAATAAGTTTGGATCGAGCAATGGAAGAAATTAAAAATACTATAAATACTGAAGAAATAAATAAGTTTTCTCAACTTGCAGATGAATGGTGGAAAATTGATGGTAAATTCAAAACTCTTCACAAATTTAATCCTATTCGATTAAAATTTATTATTGATCAAACAATCACAATTTTTAACTGTGACCATAAAAATGAATTGCCGCTAAAAGGTATAAAAATATTAGATATAGGCTGTGGCGGAGGTTTATTATCTGAACCACTATCACGTCTTGGTGCCGAAGTAACTGGCGTGGATGCAGCAGAAAATAATATTAAAGCAGCAAGTATTCACGCTAAAAAAGAAAATTTAGAAATTAATTATATTAATGGTGATATTGATAGTCTTAACCCTGATGAAAAGTTTGATATAATATTGAATATGGAAGTAATTGAACATGTAGATAATACAGATTACTTCATGAAAAGTTGTTGTGATAGAGTTAGGTCTAATGGACTTATCTTTATGGCAACTATAAATAAAACACTATTCTCATTAATTTTTGCTAAGTATATGGCTGAATATGTTCTAGGATTTTTACCCAAAGGAACACATGATTGGAATAAATTTTTATCTCCAGAAGAAATCTATGCTTTTCTACTTAAAAATCATTTTAATGTTAGAGAAACATTAGGGGTAAATTATAATCCAATTAAAAATAATTGGTCTATTTCTCGATCAACTCCAGCAAATTACATGGTGCTTGGTCAAAAAAATAATTAAGGGATAATTTCATGCCTTTAATGATGGAATTGCTCTTTGCGTGACATCAACTTCTGCAAGATTAATTTCAGCCATCATTATCCCCACGCCTTTCTTTTTAATTTTAACAATAGTACCCCACGGCGAGACTATAATACTATTTCCAAAAGTTTCTCTGCCAGCATAATGACGTCCATATTGTGCTGGAGCAACAATGAAACAACCATTTTCAATTGCTCTAGCTTTTACTAAAGTCAACCAATGAGCTTTTCCTGTTGTTTTAGTAAAAGCAGAAGGTATAAAAATTATTTTACATCCCAATTTGGCAAGACTTCGATACATGTTTGGAAATCTCAAATCATAGCATATACTCAAACCAACTTTAGCCCATGGTGTTTTAGCAGTTTTTAATTTTTTTCCATTTTTATACAAACTTGATTCATTATAAATTTCTTTATCTGAAAGTTTTACATCGAACATATGAATTTTGTCATAAGTTGAAATAATTATACCTTTATTATTAATTAAGTAAGATCGATTAGAAAGTTTTTTACCATTCTTAATTATTAAGGAACCAAGTAAAATCCATACGAAGTGTGCTTTAGCTATCTTTTTAATTCTATTTAAAAAATTTGTATTATCTTTATTGGAACAGGCTAACACAAGCTTCTCTTTGTTAGGATGCATTATATTGGTATTTTCTGGAGTGGCTATAAATTGAGCTCCTTTTTTGATAGCAGAATTGATTAAAATCTCTACAACTGCAAAATTTTTATTAATATTGGATTTACTATTTATCTGAATACAAGCAATTTTTAATTTATTACTTTTTTTGTTCATCGATCAGCAAGCTGTTTAAATCACCACTCGCTGACAATGTAGCTAATTCACTATAGCCGCCTACGTGTGTATCATTAATGAAGATCTGTGGCACCGTTCTCATACCATTTGATTTTTCTAACATTTCTGTGCGCAGCTCACTATTATGTTGAATGTTTAATTCTTCATAAGTTAGGCCTTTACTATCTAAAAGTTTTTTAGCGTGAACACAGTAGTTACAATAATCAGACGTATAAACTTTAATTTTATTTTTCATATATAAACATATAATAGAGATTATATCTTAAAACAATAATTAAAAATTTATGATTAATAAAAATAGATATACCATGGCACGAAGTCGCTCAATCACTATGAGTGATACAAAAGATACTGTTGATCATTTTATCACCGATCGATTTATTGAAATAATATTAGATCATAAAAAAACATTTAATAACGCCTTAATTATAGGCGATAGGAATAATTTTACACAAAAAAAATTAAGTGAAATTGGTATAAAAAATATTACACAAATTAATATTTCTAATGAGGACGAGTCCAAAAATTTTTTTATCCTCTCAGATACTGAAGTGTTACCAGATCTAGACGAATACGACTTAATTATTGGACTATCATTAATAAATTTCCTCGAAGATATTCCGAGCTTTTTAAAACAATTAAAAAATATACTGACTAAAGATGGGCTTTTACTAACAAGCTTTTTTTCAGAAAATAATATTCTTGAACTTAAGGACTTATTTTCTAGAGTTGAATTAAACATATATGAGGGAATTTCTCAGAGATTCATGCCTATTATAGATATTAGAGAAGTAGGAGACCTAATTAATAATATTGGATTTTTTGACACAGTAATAACAAGAGAAAAATTAGAATACAAATATGAAAATTTTAATGAAATGGTCTCTCACCTGCGTTTAATGGCTTATACTAATTTTCTTGATGTTAAAAATAATAAATTTATTACTAAACGTTTCATAAATTCACTAGTTAATGATTTTGAAAAAAATAAAACTAATAGCTTATTCAAACTTAGTTTTGATATTTTAATTATTAACTCATGGAATAAATAAATTAAAATTTTTTACTTTTTAAAATTTTTTGGATAATTTTTCTACTTGCTGGCAGCATATTACAATCATTAAGCATTGCCTTATCTACCCATTTAATTCTTTGCTTTTCCATACCTTTAACTTTTCCTTGCCACTTGTTAGCAAAATAAACTTGCATCGATAGAAAATAGTTAGGGTATTGATAAAAAATATTCATTAAAAACTGTAGGTTCTTAATTTCTATCTGAACTCCAAGTTCTTCATTTATTTCCCTAACAGCAGCAGCATTGAATTGCTCAAAGTTTTTTACTTTGCCACCTGGAAACTCCCAAAAACCTTCCATGAATTTACCACTCGGTCTCTGTGTAATAAGAACTTTACTTTTATTGGTTATAATTACACAAGAGCAAAATAAAACTCTCATGTTTTATAGGAAGCATTAATTCTGACATAATCGTAAGAGTAATCGCAAGTCATCATTTTAGCGGTACCTTTGCCTATACCTAAATCAATAGAAATTATTATTTGATCATTTTTCATATAATTTTTAAGCTTTGATTCATTATATGCTGGACTTTGAGTTCCATTTTTTGCCACTATTTCACTACCAATTTTGATTTTAAGCTTTTTTTTATTTATTGGCTCTCTTGATTTACCAATTGCCATAACAATTCTTCCCCAATTTGGATCCTCACCATAGATCGCAGTTTTAACTAATGGTGATTGGGCTACAGAACGCGCGATGCTTTTTGCAGAATTAGTATTTTTTGCACCACTTACACTTATATTTACCAACTTTGTAGCTCCCTCTCCATCTCTTACTATTTGTTCAGATAAATTGCCCATAATAGTTTTTAATTTGAGCACAAAATCTTTTAACTTTCTGTCATTTTTGTTTTTTATATTTTTATGCTTAGATGCATTTGTACTTATAAGCATTACAGTATCATTGGTGGATTCATCACCATCAACACTAATAGTATTAAAAGTTTCCTCGTTTATTTCTGATAAAATAGATTGAAGCACTGATCTATTAATATTTGCGTCAGTAAAAATAAATCCAAGCATAGTGGCCATATTTGGCGCAATCATTCCAGAGCCCTTAGCAATACCTTTTATAGTCACTTTTTTGCCATCAATCATTGCGCTAGCTTCACTAACTTTAGGAAAAGTATCAGTTGTCATAATGGCTTTTGCGGCATTAAGCCAATTTGACTTTTTAGCTTTATCAAATTTTGATACTGCATTAATTATTTTTTTAAATGGAAAAGGTTCTCCAATAACACCTGTAGAAGCAACAAATATTTTACTAGAAAGAATATCAAATTTTTGACCAATAAAATTAACCAATTTGTGCATAGCTTTTGCTCCTGCATCACCTGTAAATGTATTAGCATTTCCAGCGTTTATAATTATTGCTTTGACTTTTCCTTTTTTTAAATTTTTTTCATTCCAATCCAAGGTGATAGATCTTGTTTTTGATTGTGTAAAAACTTCTGCAATATTAAATTCGTCATCAAATAGAAAAAAAAGAACGTCCAGTCTAGAGTTTTTATATAAATTAGCTGAATAGGTATAAATATTAATACCTGGAATCGGTCGCATTGATTTTATCTTCTTTGGAGCTAGTGGTGATACTTTATTTTTCATTGTGTCTTTTGGCCTTTTTATTGTTTTTTTTAGCTAATAACTCTATGAGCGTTGATTATTTGACAATGTTGTTGCAAGGTTTAAAAGTAATATCATTTTAAACTAATTTAGATTTATACTAAACTATAATGGCAAATTTATCCTCTTTTTTAGGCTCAATTTTTAGTCCTTACAATAAAAATAAATTAAAGAAATTTCAGGCCATAGTTAAAGAAATTAATGAAGTAGAAGCTCAATACGAAGGCAAGAGTCAATCTGAATTAATTCAGATTACTAATAAAATGAAGACTGATTATCAAGATGGTGTTGAATTAGATCAAATGCTTGTTCCAGCGTTTGCACTTGTAAGAGAAGCAGCGAAGCAAACTTTAAATCAGAGACATTTTGATGTTCAGCTGTTGGGAGGGTTAGTTCTTCATAACGGTGCCATAGCTGAGATGAAAACAGGAGAGGGAAAAACATTAGTTTCAACATTACCTGCTTTCCTAAATGCACTTAGTGGTAAAGGTGTACACATAGTTACTGTAAACGAATATTTAGCTAAAAGAGATTCTGAATGGATGGGGAGAGTTTTTAAATACTTAGGATTATCAGTTGGTTGTATTTCAAATGATGTAAAAACAAATGAAGAGAGAAAAGCAATGTATGGGTGTGATATAACCTATGGCACAAATAATGAATTTGGTTTTGATTATCTGCGTGACAATCTAAAGCTTCAAAAAATGCATATGGTACAACGTAACCACAACTTTTGTATTGTTGATGAAGTTGATAGTATTTTAATCGATGAATCAAGAACACCCCTAGTTATTTCAGGCGCTGTTGAAGATAAGACAACATTATATAAAACTATAGATAGTTTAATTCCTAGCTTGAAACCAGAGGATTATGAAATTGACGAAAAATCTAAATCAATCAGTCTCTCAGAAATAGGCACAGATTCTGTTGAAAGGATCCTATCTGGAAAAAGTATTATGAAATCAGACTCACTATATGATGTTGAGAATGTTGCAGTAGTACATCACATCAATCAAGGATTACGAGCCCATAAACTTTTTGAAAAGGATACTGATTATATTGTAAAAGATGGTCAAATTATCATTATTGACGAATTTACTGGAAGAATGATGGAGGGAAGACGTTACGGTGATGGACTACATCAAGCAATAGAAGCAAAAGAGCGGGTTGCTGTTCAAAGCGAAAGTCAAACAGTTGCATCAATTACTTATCAAAATTATTTTAGGCTATATGACAAGATTTCTGGTATGACTGGAACGGCATTAACTGAAGCAGAAGAATTTGCAGACATTTATGCTCTATCTGTTTTTGATATTCCAACTAATCAGCCGGTTACAAGAATAGACCAACAAGATGTTATATATCGGACATCGAATGAAAAATACGATGCTATTGTAAATCAAGTCTTGGATTGTAATAAAAAAAGTCAACCAGTCTTAATTGGTACAACAAGTATTGAAAAATCTGAAAAAATATCAAAAATTTTAAGTAAACAAAAAATTAAGCACAACGTTTTGAATGCAAAACATCATGAAAAAGAAGCAGAGATTATTTCAAATGCTGGTTATCCTGGTGCAGTTACTATTGCAACTAACATGGCTGGAAGAGGAACAGATATCCAACTAGGTGGTAATTTAGAATTCAGCTTGAATAAAAAAAACCAAAATATTGACGAAAATGAATTAACACAAGCAATTAAAAAAAATAAAAAACAGGTAATCGACTCTGGTGGTCTTTACGTAATTGGTAGTGAAAGACATGAAAGTAGACGCATCGATAACCAATTAAGGGGTAGGTCTGGACGTCAAGGTGATCCAGGTGAAACAAAGTTTTTTCTTAGTTTGGAAGATGACTTAATGAGAATTTTTGGGTCTGATAAGATGGATGGAATGCTAAAATCATTAGGTTTATCGGAAGGTGAGTCTATTCAACATTCTTGGATAACAAAAGCTTTAGAGCGTGCGCAAAAAAAGGTTGAGGGTAGAAACTTCGATATAAGAAAAACATTATTAAAATTTGATGATGTATTAAACGATCAAAGAAAGAATATTTTTGAACAACGTCTTGACTTAATGGATACGGAAGAAATTACCGAAACTATTAATGAAATGCAGTATGATACTATCGATGAGTTTTTAGATGAACATATACCTAAAGATTCCTACGTAGATCAATGGAATATTGACGGTTTAGAAAGTGATATTAAGAATTATCTTGCCGGTATTTCAAATATTAAAGTACTTGCTGAACAAGATGGATTTGATAAAGAACAGCTTAGGGAACACTTGTATGGTTTAGTTAGAAAAAAATCTTCTAAAAGAGCAGAAGGTCATTCAAAAGAATCAGTAGAAAATTTAGAGAGAATGGTTTTGTTGAGAATTTTGGATGATAAATGGAAAGATCATATTAATAATCTTGAGCAACTTAGACAAACTATTGGACTTAGGGGCTACGGACAAAGAGATCCTCTCAATGAATATAAAAATGAGTCATTTGCATTATTCGAAGTTCTATTAACAAATTTAAAAACCGATGTAACAAAAACCTTTTCAAGGATAGTCATCAAAGAGTCAAGCGAGGTGAATAATAGTGAAGAGAATTTTATTGAAGGTCCAAGTCAGGAACAAAAGCTTCAAAAGAAAGAAAAGGTGCCTAGGAATGCTCCTTGCCCGTGTGGTTCAGGCAAAAAATTTAAACATTGTTGTGGTAAAATTTGATTAATGACTAAAACATTATCTCGGGATACCTAAAAAGATTTAGTGAACATAGCAATAATTACTATGATTATAATAACCCGAGATAAATAATAAGCTTATTGACTATTCAACAACACTTAAGTTTACGGCAGATTCTTTGCCTTTATTCTCTGCCATTTCATATTCTACTTTTTGGCCTTCATCTAGTCCACTAAGACCAGCTTTTTCAAGAGCTGAAATATGAACGAATACATCCTTGTCGCCACCTTCAGGTGCGATAAAGCCATATCCTTTTTTAGTGTTGAACCACTTAACAGTACCTATTGCCATTATTTATTCCTTTATTTTTATTTATTAGTATCTCATTAGCCACACAGCTAAGAGACTTTTAATTATAAGATTGATACCAATAGAAAAATTAATCAAATAGAGAATAAAAAAAGGATTAAGATTATAGAAATAATTTTGCCTTTAATAGGTTCTGCTAAATATGTAAAATTTTTTTCTCCAGAGGAACAAAATTAATAATCAATTGCAGTTATATAATTGATAAACAAAAATAGCAATTTATTAAAATAATATAATTAATTGTTTTTGTTTAAATTTAGAAATGTAAATACGTTTTCTGAGTTATTTTTCCACCAATTAAGGCCCATTTTCTTAATATTTTCTAAGTTTTTTTCTGAATAATCATCTAAATTCCAATTTATATTTTCAGCTGCAGAATTTATTCTTAAATAATCTTTACCAATTAAATCGTTTAATATTTCATGATCGGCATGTGACTCTAGCAATATTCCCAATATATCATTAGCTAACCAACCAAAGGGTCCCCAGGTTGAACTATCTTCACCGCTTAAATTTTTTACATGTATGCCAGTTCCCACGCTAAAGACTTTTATTTTTTCTGTTTCAAAATATTTCCTTGCTTCATTATAGCCAACTAGACATGGATTATTTGCAACAACTCCGCCATCTATTAACCATGAACCATCTTCAACTTGTACTGTAGGATAATATAAGGGAGCTGCTGAAGTAGCATTAATAGCACTTATGACTCTTATGTTCCTGTCATTATAACTGGAAAGTACTCTCGGTTTTCTATCTTCTACATCATAACTCAATACTGCAATAGGTTTTTCGCTATCACTTATAAGTTTATTTCCAAAATATCTCTCTAATAACTCTGTTCTAGACTCATTATTATATTTAGGCTTGGTTGTTAAAAAAAAATTTTTTGTCCAAAACGTACCCTTCATGCTCATCGCTAAATTATCTTGAGACCAAAAATCCTCTAGGTCATTCGCACTTGTTTTATTAATGACTAAGTGCATAGCACTTAAACCACCAGCACTCGTACCAATAAAAAAATCGAATAAGTCAAAAATTTTTTTACCACTGATCTTCTCTAACTCTTTAAGAAATATAACAGTAGCCAGCCCACGAACACCGCCTCCATCTAAAGATAAAACCAATTTATGGTCATCTTCTAATTTCTTGGATTTAAATAAGTTTAGTAATTCTTTTAACATGATATAATTTTAACCTGATTAATTTAATAATTTTATAAAAAAACTTCTCATTATGGCAACTAAATCCAGCGAACTTTTTAGGGGTGCAAAAGATATTTTACCTCATCACTTGGGAGTTTTTCCGTTTGGGCTTGTCTTTGGCGTTTTAGCTATTGCAAGTGGTCTTTCCCCACTTGAAGCAATATTAATGTCTTCAATTGTTTTTGGTGGTGCAAGTCAAATCGTTTTTGTGCAATTATGGTCAGCAGGAGTTCCACCATTTATTGTAGGAACTTCTGTAAGTATTGTTAATTTAAGACACGTCTTGTATAGCGCGTCTTTATCTCAATATATAAAAAATTTACCTTTAATATGGAGATTAGTATTAGCTTACTTTCTAACAGATCAAACTTATGCCAATGGATTAAATCATTATCGATCCAATCAACTATCAAAGTATGATCATTATTATTTTCTTGGAAGTGGTTTAGCTCTATGGTCAGGATGGCAGATTGCTACAATTTTTGGAGTGTTGGGAGCAACTATTATACCTAGTGAATGGTCTTTAACTTTTGCTATATCGTTAACTTTTATAGCAATTGTAGCACCAATGATAAAAAGATTTTCAGATGTTGCTGCATGTATAACTACAGGAATTTTGGCTATCGTTTTGCAACCTTTGCCATGGAAGTTATGGCTTATTGCTGCTGGCTTTGGTGGTATTCTTATAGGTTGGTTTATAAATTATTTAATGAAAGAGGATAAAAATAAATGATTTGGCTTATTATGATATACGCTGGTTTTTTAACTTACCTCACGAGATTTTCTATGTTCAGCAAATCATTTGCTCGTTGGTTGCCTGGATGGATTGAAACTCCATTATATTATGTGCCTATCACAATGCTTACTGCAATAATAGTTCCTGAGGTTCTGTTAATAGAAGGCTCTCTAAATTTTTCTCTATCTGAAAATTTACGTTTAGTAGCTGCAAGTTTTGCTATTGTAGTAGCAATTGTAACAAGAAGTGTTTTTATAACAATTTTATCGGGATTGATTTGTTTGTGGATTTTACAATGGCTATTTTAACAAATTTATGGACAAAATTTGAATTTACATTAGTTATTTAAAATATGAATGAAACAACCGAATATACTTTCTTAGGCCTAAGAATGGAAAATATCTCTATTATATATGGAGTTTTTCTAATTTTATGGGGGACAGGTGTAAGCTACTTAAGCTCAAGTGACTCAATTACTTCTTATATTCCATCTATGTTTGGAGTGCCTATATTAATCTTGGCAATACTAACAATTATGTTTCCAAGTAGAAAAAAATTGCTAATGCATATAGTGGTTTCTCTTGGGTTAATAGTATTTTTAGGAGGGCTTGATTTTTTTAGAAGTTTTGGGAATCTATTTGACAATTACTGGGCAGATAGTTCCAAGCTCATGATGTTGATCACTGGATTTGTCTTTACCTACCTATGTATAAAATCTTTTATCTTCGCTAGAAAAAATCGATAATTAAGCTTTATTCGTAACAATAGGCTTCTTCCTATTTGGATAGCAAGTAGAACAAATCTTACATTCAAGTCCATAACAGCTTCTTGCTTGACAGTACTCTCTGCCATAAAAAATAATTTGTAAGTGAAGTTTATTCCATGATTGCCTCGGAAATAGTTTCTTTAAGTCTTTTTCAGTTTCAACAACATTTTTACCACTTGTCAAACCCCATCTTTGAGCAAGCCTATGAATGTGTGTATCTACGGGAAAAGCAGGATGGCCAAACCCTTGTGACATAACAACACTTGCAGTTTTATGCCCAACTCCAGGAAGCTTTTCTAATTCAACAAAATCTTCAGGTACCTGCCCTTTAAATTTTTCTATTAAAATTCGTGATAGGTCATAGATTGCTTTAGATTTTTTTGGCCCTAATCCACATGGCTTTATAATCTTATAAATTGTATTTAACGGAATTTTTTTCATTTGATGAGCATTATTTGCTTTTTTAAAAAGTAAGGGTGTTACTTGATTAACCCGTTCATCCGTACACTGTGCACTCAATAAAACTGCAATAAGCAATTCAAACTTATTTTTATGATTTAGTGGTACAGGGATTTTTGGATAAATTTGATTCAATTTTTTATGAATAAAGGCAACCCGGTCTGCTTTTTTCATTATTTTTATTGATCAGGCTTCCATTCAGGCCTGCCAACAAAACATAGAATCTTATCTTTGAATGATTTTGCTCTTCTGTAATCCTGATACATTGTAACCCAAAATTGAAATGTAATCTTTATAGGATTAAATGTTTTAACATTATCTCTTATTCCATAAACAACAGTATCTTTTTCATCAGCAAATGTTCCAAATATTCGATCCCATATAATCAAAAGGTTGCCATAATTTTTATCAATATACTCCTCATTGGACCCATGATGTACTCGATGTGATGATGGTGTAACGAATAAGTATTCCAATGGTCCAAGTCTTTTTATCCATTGTGTGTGACTTAGTACACCCCATAAAGTTGAAATAATACCTGCAGCAGCTGTAATAATTGGATCAAAACCAATTAAAGGCATGAGCATAAAAAAAGGAATTTTTGTTATTGGCCCAAACCAAGCCTGCCTTAATGCGACTGAAAAATTCATCTCCTCACTAGAATGATGATTCATATGTACTGCCCATAAAAATCTAATTCTATGTGAGCAGCGATGATACCAATAATAAATAAAATCAATTGTAATAAATGTAAGCACCCATACTAATAAGGGGCTAAAAAGATCATTAATTGTTAAAAATTTAAATTGATATAAATAGATATAAAAAAATAAGATTGAACCTTTAGTTGAAAAATTAACCAAAATATTGCCAGCTAGTAAACCGTAGCCAGCCAAACTATCTTTTAATTTATAATATCCCAAACCTTTGGCTGACGAATAAATGACCTCAGCCAAAATTAAACAAAGAACGATTGGAACACCATACTTATAAATTTCAAAATCTGCCATACACTGAAGTTATAACCTAATTTAAATAGCAAATTAAGTATATTTTTTCACTAAAGGTTTTTCGTATATAGGAAAGTGCATTGCCGCTGAAGCGAAACCAAGACCAACACAAATCCACCACATAACGTCGTAAGACCCGTATAAATCGTAGAATCTTCCACCAAACCATGACCCAGTAAATGAGCCAATTTGATGAGATAAAAATGTAAATCCATATAGCATTGACATATATCTTGAACCAAAAATAACTGAAATTATACCGCTTGTAAGAGGTACGGTAGAGAGCCATAAGACACCAAGTAGAGCAGCAAAAATTAAAATAGTAATTTCCGTTTTTGGTATAAAAATGAAAACTAAGAATAAAAACGATCGAAGACTATAGAGTATTACTAGTAAGTTTTTTTTCGACTTGCTATCACCTAAATACCCAAACATAATAGTACCAACTACATTAAATAATCCAATTAAAGCTAACGACCATGAACCAATCCAAACTGGTAGCGAGATATCTTCTAAATAAGCTGGCAAGTGAGTAGCCACAAATGAAACATGAAATCCACAAACAAAAAAACCTACCGTTAATAAGATGTAGCTTCTATTGCCAAATGCCTCAACTAACACTGACTTTAAAAGTCGATCTTGATTACCTTCTCCACCTGAATTTTTAGAGGGTAGAGAAAGAGCTAGAGAAAATAAAAGCATAATAAGTGCTATAAAGCATAAGTAGACGATTGATCTTTGCCAATCAGTCGCTTCTATCATTGCTCCAGTTAAAGGCACAATTAGAAATTGTCCCAACGAGCCTGCAGCCATTACTATACCAAGAGATAAAGTTCTATGTTTTTCTGAAACTGCTTTCCCTACTGCACCAAGCACAACTGCCGTTCCACATCCAGCACACCCAAGGCCAAATATGGCTTGCGAAAAAATTAACATGACTGAGCTATTCACAAGCGAAAATAAGTATAGCCCTATTAGAAACAAGATCACGCTATAGAGAGCTGCTTTACCAGAGCCGTATTTATCAGCAATTGCACCAAAAATTGGTGAGCCAAATCCAATCATCAAAAATTGGATTGCAATTGCTAATCCAAATATCTCCCGCCCACTTCCTAGTTGATTAGAAATCGGTATTAAATAAAGTCCCGATGAATGCCGAATACCAAAAGAAACTAACAAAAGTACGCAGCCCGCAACAATAACAATTAGAGATGTTGATTTTTGTGGAATAAAAAGTTTCATAAATAAAAAATTATATTAAATGTATTTAATAGAAAATGATACAAACCAATTATATAAAATGAAATTTTTACCTAACAAAAAATTTGCAAGAGAACATTTAGACTCCTTTATTGAAGAGCAAATTTTAGATTATACTCGACTAAGAAATTATGATTATGGTGTAAAGAATAGGAACAATGTATCTTTATTATCACCTTTTATATCTCACAGAATATTATTTGAATTTGATATTGTAAAAAAAGTTTTGAGCAAATATCCCTACTCAAAAGTTGACAAATTTATTCAAGAAGTTTTTTGGAGAGTATATTGGAAAGGTTGGCTTGAATTAAGACCTTCGGTATGGAGTGATTTTATAAAAAGCTTAGACAATTTTGAACAAAATCAAAATTATTTAAACGCTATTAATGGCAACACAAATATTGAGTGCTTTAACGAATGGGTCAAAGAAATAAAACAACATAACTACTTGCATAATCATACAAGAATGTGGTTTGCGAGTATTTGGATTTTTACTCTAAAGCTACCTTGGCAACAAGGAGCTGCATTTTTTTTAGAACATTTATTTGATGGCGATGCTGCATCAAACACGCTCAGTTGGCGTTGGGTTGCAGGACTTCAAACAAAGGGAAAACACTATTTGGCAAAGTCTTGGAATATTGAAAAATTTACCCAAAATAAATTTTCAAATATCAACTTAAATGAGTCTGCTGAACCGCTAGAGGAAAGTATGTTTTATGAAATATCACCTATAAATTATTCAAATAAAAATATTAATAATGAAGATCTAATTATGTTTGATACTGATCTATATTTAGATAATTACACGTCTAAGTACAAAAAAATTTTTTTGGTCTTACCTGATAATAATAATCGGCAGATTAATTTGAGTGAAAACGTTCTTAATTTTAAAAAAAATTTACTCGCAGATATTTCAAATACAGCAAATAATATTAAAATAATTAAACACGATGAGCTTACAGAAATATTTACTACAAAAAAAGACTTTGACATAATTTACCCATTTATTGGCGAAAATTATGACTATTTAAAACTTTTAGAAGCTGCATATGATCTCAATTTAAACATAATTTTTAAAGACGAAGATATATACTGCTGGCAATTTTCAAACAAAGGCTATTTTAATTTTAAAAGTAATATTCCTAAAATTTTAGGTAAATTTATTATTTAGAAATTTAAATATTTATATAAACTTAATTAATAAATATGGCATTTACATTTGCATACCTTGTTATACTTCTGTTGTTAATTGGACTAGTAATTAGAAAGCAGATAAATAAAATTAAAAGTGAAAAAACATTTGATGAAAGAGCTATGCTTTTAGCATGGCTATTCCTTGGAGTTATTGGATTAGCAACTGGCGGTTTATAATTTTAAATATTAATAAATGAGAGCTAAACAATATTTTATTATTTTTATCATTTGCCTGCTTAATATATCGGTTAAATCTTCAGAAATATCCGATGAAGTATCTCCTGAAATTTTTGATTCACTCTCAGTTGAAGCTAGTGCACTGGGTGTAGAAACTTCACTTCAAAAAAAAATAAGTGGTTATCCTGTAATAGCAGACGAATGGATGATCGTAACAGCAAATGCTTATGCTTCTATTGCTGGAGCAGAAATATTAAAAGATGGTGGAACTGCTGCTGATGCAATGGTAGCCGCACAAACAGTGTTAGGACTTGTAGAGCCTGAGTCATCTGGTTTGGGTGGTGGAGGATTTTTGGTTTGGTATGACAGTAATACAAAACAAGTCACAACATTAGATGGCAGAGAAACAGCTCCATTAAGTTCACAAGTGTCTCAGTTTCAAAATAAAGACGGTGAATCTATGAAATTTTTTGAGGCTGTAATAGGTGGATTATCAGTAGGAACTCCTGGTATACCGGCTTTAATGTTTGAAGCGCATAAAAAATGGGGCAATAAGCAATGGGGGCAGCTTTTTACTTATGGTATTGGTTTAAGTGAGAATGGATTTATGGTTTCTAATAAGTTGGCGTCTTCGATACAACGAGATCTCGAAAGATTAAAAACTTTTCAATCAACTCGTGATTATTTCATGCCTGGCAATTTGCCACTAAACAATGGTGATATAATTAAGAATCAAGATTATGGAAATACCTTAAAAAAGATTGCATCCTCTGGAATTGATGAATTTTATTTAGGTAATATTGCCGACGACATAATTGACACCGTAAAACATGCAAAAAATAATCCAGGTTATTTACAAAAAGAAGATTTAAAAAACTATAAAGTTATTGAGAGAAAGCCAATTTGCATTAATTATAAAATCTATGATATTTGTGGTATGGGCCCACCCTCATCTGGTGGAATAGCAGTTGCGCAAATATTTAAAATTTTAGAAAATTTTGATTTAGAAACACTCAATAATCTTGATCCAATTACTTGGCAAATTATTGGTGATACAATGCAATTAGTTTTTGCCGATAGAGGTCTTTATCTGGCAGATAGTGATTTTGTAAATGTTCCCATAGAAGCATTGATAAATGCAGGCTATCTAAGAAAAAGAGCAAGTGAAATTAATCCAGGAACTAAAACTGAAAATATTTTGCCTGGAAAACCAGTTGATAATTTAGCAATGAATTTAGCCAGCGATACCTCAATTGAAATGCCTTCAACTACGCACATTTCAATAGTTGACCAATATGGCAATGCACTATCAATGACCTCTTCAGTAGAAAATGCGTTTGGCTCTAGATTGATGACACAGCATGGTTTTTTACTCAATAATCAATTAACAGATTTTTCATTTCAGTATGAAAAGAACGGTAAATTAATCGCAAACAGACTTGAACCAGGCAAACGGCCTCGTTCTTCAATGTCACCTACAATAGTCCTTAAAGATAATGTACCAGTACTTGTAATAGGCTCACCTGGTGGCAGTAATATAATTGGTTTTGTGATTAATGCTATTATTGGATTTATTGAATGGGATATGAATGTACAAGAAATTGTTTCGATGCCACATGCAATAAATAAATGGGGTAAATATGAAATAGAAGATTCAAGTTATGCCTCCAACTTAAATCAAGCTCTATCAGATATGGGCTATGAAACCAAAATAAGAAAGTATTACTCTGGATTGAACGCAATTAGCATAGGTGAGAAATTAAAAGGTGGCTCAGATCCACGAAGAGAAGGAATTGCACTTGGTGAATAATAAAGTATAAATTTAATATGACTGATCCAATCGATAAAAATTTTAAACAAGCATATCTTAGAGAAAATAAAGATGTAATTGCTAGGCATATAGAAGACAGTCCATTTATTAGTTTTTTAAATAGCGACAAAGTTATCAGGGGTATTTATGCTGAGCGATATTTTCCCATTTCAGTTGATGAGAATATTATAGAAAAATACTGGCTGTTAAGACAAAAGGCAGCATTATTTGATGTCCCAGAAAAACCAATTGAAATTACTGGCAAGGACTCTGAGAAATTTCTTGATTATATATTTTGTAGAGATTTAAGTGGGATAAAAATTGGCAGAGGGTACTACTGCCTTGCATGTACTCCAAAAGGTGGCATCTTTATGGACGGTATATTATTCAAGCTTGAAACCGATAGATATTGGTATGTTCAAGCAGATGGTCAGTTTGAAACCTGGCTTTTAGCAAATAGTAATGGATTTAATGTTAATATATCAAATCCACATGTTTGGGTTTTACAAATACAAGGGCCTGCGTCTACTTCGGTGCTTAAAGATGCATCTAATAATTCATTAGACGAGAGCTTTGGTTATTATAGATCTGATTTTTTTGATTTAGGTGGTCAAAAAATTTATGTTTCGAGAACTGGCTATACTAATGAACTTGGTTATGAACTCTATTGTCCTTCTGATATTAATCATAAAGCCCTATGGGATCACTTAATGAAGTGTGGTGCTCCATATGGAATGGAATTTTCTTCAACTCGTGCCATGACTATGAGAAGAATCGAAGGTGGCATCAGAGAAAATCTTGTCGATATGGATACATCAGTTAATCCGTATGATGTTGGGCTGGGTCAATTTGTTAATCTTGATAAAGAAAATTTTATTGGCAAATCGTCACTAATAAACGCAAATAAAGAAAATAAACTCTTTGGGGTCATATGTAAAAAATCTGTACCTGAAGTTCATGCTAAAATAACAAAATCAGGAGAAGAAATAGGAAAAATAACATCTGGAGTTTTTTCACCTACTTTAAAATGTGGCATTGGGTTTTTGAGACTTAATTCTCCGCTTAAAATTATTGGCGAAGAAGTTCAGATGATTATGAGTGACGATTCAATAGAAAACTGTGAAGTGGTTGATTTACCATTTTTTGATCAGGAAAAAAAAATTGCTAGAGGTTTAGATCCCACAATTCCAGACATCAGTTAGACAAATATATCTCATTAAGCTGGTTCTTTGAACCAATGTGGAAAAGGATCAGTCATTTTTTTATATTATTTGAATACTACTACAATATCTTCAAAATCTGCTTTTAAGTTCGCAACACATCTCATAGGGCTTACATTATGTTCAAAAGCGAGTTCTTTAGAGGGTCTAATTATAATTTCTAGATATGTAGATTCAACTAGACTTTTTCTGAGTTTTTCGTCTACAGCAAAATAATACTGTGTAGTTGGCGATGAAAATAAATCTGATAAATATGATGAGGTCTTTGAATATTTTCCATCTCCATAACCGCTATTTTTAGTCAGTTTATTGACGGTTTTAACAAAATAATCCTTACATTTATAACTTGTTGAAAGATAATTTTCTTCACTAAATCCATGATTTTGCTCAAACGATATAGATGCAATTATTCTCTCATTACTCCAATCATAATAAACACTCGTAAACACATTCTGTTCATCCAAATAATTTTTAACATATGATGCAAGGTCTTCTTCAAATCTCATTAATCCAAAATCTAATAAATTAATTTTGTTTGAGGATAAAGTATTAAACAAATTATTATTAAATAAAGTTTTTTCTTCAGAGAAAGAATTGATTATTGAATGAAAAAAAATGAGTTTAAAGAAAAGCAATGTTAGAATGATAACTTTCATAGAAAATACTAACTTAATAGATCTATGCATGCAAAAATTATATTGAAGTGTGACTGGAGTGTGACAGAACTCCATTTCACTCAGTTATTAGAGTTTAGTAATGATTTAATTATTGGCTAATTATGGCGGAAAGGAAGGGATTCGAACCCTCGATACGGTCACCCGCATACACGCTTTCCAAGCGTGCGCCTTCAACCACTCGGCCACCTTTCCTTAGTTTTTACTCCACTTTGAGAGCTGCTATAAATGCTTCTTGAGGAATTTCTACTTTTCCAAAAGAACGCATTCTCTTTTTACCTTTTTTTTGCTTATCTAATAATTTTCTTTTTCTATCGGTCGCCCCACCACCATGAATTTTTTCAATTACATTTTTTCTGAAGCCACTGACTGTTTCTCTAGCAATAATCTTTCCACCTATTGCTGCCTGTATAGGAACTGCAAATTGATGTCTTGGTATAAGCTCTTTTAATTTTTCACATACCGCCCTACCTTTTTTTTCTGCAACTGATCTGTGAACTATCATGGAGAGAGCATCAACTGGTTCAGCATTTACTAAAACGCTTAACTTTACTAAATCACTTTCATTATAATTATCAATTTCATAATCAAAACTAGCATATCCACTGGATATAGATTTAAGACGATCATAAAAATCAAAAACTATTTCATTCAAGGGTAGGTTATAAATTAAAATTACTCTAGAACCCGAATATGAAAGTTCTAATTGAATTCCACGCTTATCCTCACATAAACTAATTATAGTTCCTAAAAATTTTTCGGGTGAGATTATAGTTGCCTTAATCCATGGTTCTGAAATTGATCTTATTTTTGTAGTCTCAGGCATATCAGCAGGATTATGTAATTCAATCTGATTTCCATCAATCATATCTATATTGTAAATTACGCTTGGTGCAGTTGTAATAAGATCAATATCAAATTCTCTATCTAATCTTTCCACTACAATTTCTAAATGTAGCAAGCCTAAAAAACCACATCTAAATCCCATTCCTAAAGCTGCTGAAGTTTCTTGTTCAAAATGAAAACTTGAGTCATTTAATTTTAATTTACCTAAAGCATCTCTTAAAAACTTAAACTCAGCAGCATTAGAGGGAAAAAGACCGCAGAAAACAACTGGCTGGCTTGGCTTAAATCCTGCAAGTGGTTGTGTTTTTTTATCTTTGGATAAGATGATGGTGTCCCCAACCTTAGTTTGTGCAACCTCTTTAATAGCAGCTGTAATATATCCCAGTTCACCGGCTTTTATTTCGTCAGACTGAACCATTTTAGGAGAAAAATAACCAACTCTTTCTACTATGTGGTTACTGTCAGCTGCATGAAATTTTATTTCCATTCCTTTTTTTATAGATCCGTTGATAACCCTGACTAGAATTACTACACCAAGATAACTGTCATACCAACTATCAACTAACATAGCTTTTAAGGTATCTTCCGTATCTGATGTTTCTGGTGGATTAAAGTTTTTTACTACACACTCAAGCACATCCTCTATACCTATTCCTGACTTAGCAGAAATTTCTAAAACATTATCAGTATTAATTCCAAGGATTGTCTCTATTTGTTCTTTTACGCGATCTGGATCAGCGGCTGGTAAGTCTATTTTATTTAATACAGGTATAATTACATGATCGTTTTCAACAGCTTGGTATAGATTAGCTAGTGTTTGTGCTTCAACTCCTTGACTAGCATCAACAACTAGTAATGAACTTTCGCATGCTGAGAGAGATCGATTTACTTCATAACTAAAATCAACATGCCCAGGTGTATCAATTATATTTAAAATATATTCTTCACCATTTTTTGCCTTATAAATTAATCGAACTGTTTGCGCTTTAATTGTGATTCCTCTTTCTCTTTCAATATCCATTGAGTCTAGTATTTGATCTTTCATTTCTCTATCTGCTAGAGCGCCACAAAATTGAATTAGTCTATCCGCTAAAGTTGACTTCCCGTGATCAATATGTGCAATAATAGAAAAATTTCTTATATGTTTTAATGGCTTCATTTTATGTAGTTTTAATTATTAGGACCGCACAACGCCAGCTGTTTTTTGCTGTATTAAATCAACAATTTTCTTACTGACGTCTTGTATTTCACTCTCATTTAATGTTCGATCTGATGCTTGCAAGGTGACTTTAATTGCAAGAGATTTTTTATCATTTCCAATTGCCTCACCTTCGAAAACATCAAATATTTGAACATTTTTAACTAGTTTTTCATCTGCTTTGAAGGGTAAGTTAATCATAGTTTTAGCTTCAACATCTTTATTTACAATAAAAGCGAAGTCACGATCTACAGTCTGAAAATCACTTTCAAAATAACTCTCTTTATTTGTTGTTTTTTTGGAACTTAAGGGAACTTCATCAATAAATAGTTCAAAAGCTAAAACACGATTTTTTATTTTATGATGTTTAATAATTTTCGGATGAAGCTCACCAAAATAACCTAAAACTGTATCTTTGTTAATTGTTAAAGATGCTGATCTACCTGGATGATACCAATCGGGAGCTCCAGTTTTAATTTCAATATTTTTATTTTTTGCCATTAAATGATTAACCAATGCCAATATATCTGCTTGAACATCATAAGAATCAAAATCAACTTTTTGAGAATTCCAATTTTTTTCAGTTTTAATACCCGACTTTAACCCACAAGCAATATTCTTTTGATCGCCTGGTGTATCAGATGTGAATTGACTTCCAACTTCAAATATAGAAAAGCTATCAAATCCTCTGCTAATATTTTTTTTTATTGCTGTCAGTAAATTCGGTATAAGACTTGGCCTTAAAATATCTAAATCCTCTGAGATAGGATTTTTAATTTTTAGATGTTGATTACTTGAATAAAATTTAGAATCTTTTGAAGATGAAAATGACCATGTTACTAATTCATTGCCACCCCTTTGAGCAAGAAATCTTTTAGATCTAAGATTATTTTTATAAGTTCTACTTAATATAACTTCATTTATTTTATTTTCTGTTCTAATGGGTAGCACTGGTATTGCGTCAAAGCCCTTTATTCTTATTACTTCCTCACTTAAATCAGCTTCTCCATGGATATCATGTCTCCATGATGGAATAGTACATAATAAAATATTATTATTTTTTTTATTTTTGATACCCAATTTGTTCAAAATTTTTTCTATCTCGCTTTGGTCTATTTCTATTCCTAAGCGACTCGAATTTTTTATTAAATCAAATGAAATTTCCTTTGTTTCATTAGGTATATTACCACAAATTTCGGTATCACTTATTTCTCCCCCACATATTTCTTGTATTAATAAAGCTGCTTTATCCAGCCCAATATTTAATGAATTGGCATCCACTCCTCTCTCGAAACGATATCGAGCATCGCTATCTATAAATAATTTTCTACCTGTATTAGCAGTATTTTCAGGGCTAAAAAGTGCTGACTCTAAAAGCACATTTTTGGTATCAAGATCACAAGATGAAGAAATTCCTCCTAGTATTCCGCCTAAACCAAGTGCAGCTTTATCATCAGATATTACACACATACCTTCTTCAAGAGAATATTCCTTATCATCAAGGCCAAAAAAAGCTTCATTTTTTCTTGCAGATCTTACGACTATATTTCCATTGATCTTATCTGCGTCATAAACATGCAATGGTCGGTTATAATCAAAAAGTATGTAATTAGTTACATCAACTAAAGCTGAAATAGGTTTTAGGCCTATTGAGGTAAGTTTGTCTTTTAGCCACTGAGGGCTCTCGCAATTTTTTACATTTTTTATATAACGACTTCCAAAAGCATAGCAGTCTTTTTGATCAGCTTTTTTCTCAAAAGTAGTACTAATTGGATTTTTGTATTTTGATGGTATTTTAGGAACTTCTAATTCTTTTAAGTTACCAAGGCCAGCTGCTGATAGATCTCGAGCAATACCATATACTCCCAAACAATCTTGCCTATTTGGTGTTATTCCTATTTCAATCATTATATTATCAAGATTCATTTGATCTACATATGAACTACCTACTTTAGAGTCTTCGGGCATTTGAATAATACC
>ERZ802827.248-NODE-248-length-29185-cov-12.709_pt1 | contig 29185 bp, 33 predicted proteins | sample MGYA00345652_ERZ802827 | MGnify/ENA primary metagenome ERZ802827 (study PRJEB30503, sample SAMEA104212372) | marine metagenome | biome: Westerlies Biome; feature: [SRF] surface water layer (ENVO:00010504) within the epipelagic zone...; material: water... | reverse complement strand
TATCATCACAGCTAATGGAAATGCCTATTATTAGATGCGATGAGCCAACTTTTTTGTTTAATTTCATATCAATAGCTGAATTAAACACTATAGCTATGGGGGTACTTTTGATATTTAGCTTAATTGTGTTATATAAAAAAATATGAGTTCAAAAGAAAAATTATTAGCAAGAATTATTCGTGTAAATCAAGCTGGAGAAATAGGTGCCCAAAGAATCTATAGCGCGCAAAAAAAAGTATTTAAATTCTTAGGCAGGCACGATGACGTTGGAGAAATTTCAAGAATGGCAAAAGAGGAAGAAGAACACTTAAATTATTTTAATGAAAAAATGCGGTATCATAATGTAAGACCTACAGCTCTTGGACCTTTTTGGGAAGTTGGGGCATCAGCAATTGGTTTAACAACTGCTGTAATGGGTCCTAAAGCAGCGTATACATGCACTGAGGCAGTTGAAGAAGTTATTGTCGAGCATTACCAGAATCAAATTGATATGCTCGAGGGAATTGACCCAGAGCTTCAAGATAAAATAAAAAAATTTCAGCAAGATGAAGAAGGGCATAAACAAACTGCAATTAACCGTGGTTCAAAAGAGGTCTTTGCTTATAAAGCATTGCGACAAGTTTTAAGAAAAACAACTCAAGCGGCAGTATATTTTGCTGAAAGAATTTAAGTTAGTCTAAATATCAAGTTGAGTATCCCAATATAAAAAATCATTCCAACTTTCATGAAGAAAATTGGGGGGAAATGATCTGCCACATTTATCAAGCTCGGCTACAGTAGGTCTTTTAGGCATATTTCTTGGTGTCATGCCAGACACCTTTAAAATTTTCCCACCTTTTTTTACATTGCAAGCTGAGCAAGCGGTTAAAATATTCGTCCAAGTAGTTTCGCCTCCTTTTGATCTTGGAATTAAGTGATCAAATGTAAGGTCTTTTTGTGATGGGCAGTATTGGCACGTGAAACGATCCCTAAGAAAAACATTAAAGCGAGAAAAAATTGGATACTCATTTGGTTTAATGTAAGTTTTTAAACTAATTACACTGGGTAATTTCATTGTAAAATTAGGACTTCTTATCTCTCTATCGTAATTTGAGACAATATTAACCTTATCTAATATTACTGATTTAACACTGTCCTGCCATGACCATAATGATAGCGGAAAGTGACTGAGAGGCCTGAAATCTGCATTCAAAACTAATGTAGGACATTGGTCTAAATTGCCGGCGAAATTCATAATATTAATATAATATCAGAAAGTGAAAAAAAAAGTGTGAAATTTTTTTGAAGCTTAAAACTTAATTTAATCTATAAGTCTGGACGTTAAAAATTCAATTCCAATCTGTAGGCCATCCTCAGCGATTGAATGTTGAGTAAATTTAGATATATGAGATTTAATATCAACATCATATTCTTTTAAATTGGTCTCTGCATCTAATGTTTCTTGAAAGGGGACCATCGGATCTTGATCACCATGTATAAGATATATTGGCGGCTTAGAAATTAAATCATTTTTAAGTAACTCCGGAGCAATTAATTTTCCTGAATAACCTAATACACCTGCCATCTTATTTTTTCTTCTCAAACTGACATGCAATGACATCATGGTACCTTGACTAAAACCTACCAATGCTAAATTTTCATCGGTGAGTTCGTATTTTTCCAATGTTGAGTCAATGAACTCATTCAAATGATCTGCGGCTACTAAAATTTTACTCCATAAAATAGCTGGGTCTCTAGATGTTAGATCAAACCATTGATAGCCCGCAGGATTCATTGGACAAGCTTCTGGCGCATGAGGTGATAAAAAAACTGTGTCTGGTAAATTGCCCTTAAAGTAGTTTGCTAATCCAATTAAATCATTGCCATCTGCACCATAGCCATGAACAAAAATTACGACTTGTTTTGGTTGATTTCCACTTGATGGCTCTATAATTGGTCCAGTTATCATAATTAATTTAAATTATTTTCAACGATACTTACTATGTCAGCCATAATGTCTTTTAACTGATAATCCTTAGGCGTATAGATGGCAGTAACCCCTGCTGACTTTAAGATCTTTTCATCTTCAATAGGAATTATTCCACCTACAATAACAGGGATATTGTCGATTTTATTCTTTTTTAGTTCTGACATGATTTCACTAACGAGTTGTATATGTGAACCTGACAATATTGATAAGCCAATAATATGAACATCTTCCTCAACTGATGATTTTACAATTTGCTGAGGAGTTAATCTTATGCCTTCATAAAGAACATCCATACCACAGTCACTTGCACTTACAGCAATTTGTTCAGCTCCGCTAGAATGACCATCTAAGCCAGGCTTGCCGACTAAAAACTTGATTCTTCGACCTGTTTTTTCTGATATTGAATCAACTCTTTTTTTAACCTCTAAATAATCGTTATTCGTAGTTGTTTTTACATTTTGCGTAATACCAGTGGGAGCTCTAAACTCTCCAAATACTTCACGCATAACATTTGTCCATTCACCTGTTGTAACTCCAGCTTTAGCTGCAGCAATTGAGGCATGCATAATGTTCTTTTCTGATTCTGCAGCTAGTTTTAATTCTGACAAAGATTTATCAACTAGAGACTGATCTCTATTAGATTTCCATTCATTTAATGCTTTCACTTGCTCCGCCTCAACTGAAGCATCCACTGTCTCTATTCCACTATCATTTGCTGTCAAAGGAGAGTTTTCTGTTTCAGTAAATTTGTTAACACCTACAACTATCTGTTCACCATCATTTATATTCTGTATTCGCTCTTTATTGGAGTTGACTAGTTCCTGTTTTAAGTAGCTATTTTCAATACCGGCAACGGCTCCACCCATTTCTTGGATATGATTAAATTCTTTCTTTGCTTCCTGTTTCATTTTTTCCACTTTTTCTTCAACTACTTTTGAACCGTTACCCATTTCTTGGATATGATTAAACTCCTTCTTTGCTTCCTGTTTCATTTTTTCTACTTTTTCTTCAACCACTTTTGAACCGTTAAACAAATCTTCAAATTCTAAAAGATCTGTTTCGAAGGCTAAAATTTGTTGAAGCCTCAGTGACCATTGCTGATCCCAAGGTCGAGGTAGTCCTAATGCCTCGTTCCAAGCTGGTAATTGTACTGCACGAGCTCTTGCGTCTTTTGATAAAACAACTGCCATCATTTCTATGAGAATTCGATATACATTGTTCTCAGGTTGTTGCTCAGTTAAGCCTAAACTATTAACCTGTACTCCATATCTGAATCTTCTATTCTTTGGATTCTTAACTCCATATCTTTCTTTAGTTATTTCATCCCATAAGTCTACAAATGCTCGCATTTTACACATCTCTGTAATAAATTTAATACCTGAATTAACAAAGAAACTTATTCTTCCTACAACATTTTCAAACTCTTCTGAAGATAGCGCATTAGACTCTTTTACTCTGTCCAAATATGCAACTGCAGTAGATAAAGCAAAAGCTAATTCCTGAACAGGTTTAGCTCCCACTTCTTGTAAATGATATGAACAAATATTTACCGGATTCCACTTTGGTAATTCAGTGTATGTAAAAGTAATCATGTCGGATATAAGTCGAAGGCTTGGTGCGGGTGGAAAAACATGAGTGCCTCTAGACAAGTACTCTTTAATAATATCGTTTTGAGTTGTTCCTTGTAATTTATTTCTATCAATTTTTTGTTCATCAGCTAATGCAATGTATAAACTTAATAACCAAGCAGCAGTGGCATTTATCGTCATGGAGGTGTTCATTTGATCTAGAGGGATTTTATTAAGAAGAGTTCTCATATCTCCTATATGACTTATGGGAACTCCTACTTTACCAACCTCGCCGCTAGCAAGAATATGGTCACTGTCATAACCTGTCTGTGTAGGAAGATCAAAAGCAATAGATAGCCCTGTTTGCCCTTTTGCAAGGTTTTTAAGGTAAAGCTCATTAGATTTTTTAGCTGTTGAATGCCCAGCATAAGTCCGAATTAACCATGGTTTATCTGTCATTTTTAGTCCTTGAGCTTGTTTTTCAATTTATTTGTTCTAGTTATATCTAATATATTAATAATAACAAACTGGCTATAAACCTAGAAAAAAGAAGTGTACATATTTTTCTTCATAAACTGGCTATTAACCTAGAAAAAAGATTAAATTAGGCTATATTTCGAATAAATTTCACACTTAGGAGACAATAATAATGACTACTGAAGAAAAAGATATTTATGCAATAGGTGAAGTGCCCCCTTTAGGATTTGTTCCAAATAAAATGCACGCGTGGGTAATTAGAAAAGATAGGCACGGAAATCCAATGCAGTCCTTTCAATCAGAAGAATTTGATATTCCTGAAATTGGGCCTAGTGATGTTTTAGTTTTAGTGATGGCCGCTGGCGTAAATTACAACGGAGTATGGGCTGGGCTTGGAAAACCAATTTCAGTTCTTGATGTAACAAAAAAAGATTATCACATAGCCGGATCAGATGCTTCTGGAATTGTATGGAAGGTTGGATCAAACGTAAAAAAATGGAAGGTTGGCGATGAAGTTGTAATTCATGCGATGACTTGGGATCATGAAGATGAAGAAGTTAATGGTGGAGAACCAATGTTATCCGAGTCTAATAAAGTTTTTGGTTATGAAACTGCCGATGGAACATTTGCACAATTTACTGCGGTCCAAGCTCATCAGTTAATGAGAAAGCCGCCTCAGTTAAGTTGGGAAGAAAGTGGTTGTTACAATCTGACTCTCGTTACTGCTTACAGAATGTTATTCGGACATGCTCCTAATGAACTTAAGCCAGGACAATTTGTATTAGTTTGGGGTGCATCAGGTGGTCTTGGAAGCTTCGCTGTACAGCTTGCAAGTATTGTTGGCGCTAAACCAATTGGAGTTATCTCTGATAACTCAAAAGCAGAATATGTTAAAAGCTTAGGTGCGGTTGGCGTATTAAATAGAAAAGACTTCAACTGCTGGGGTGAGCATCCGGATATTGATGATGTAGAAGCATATAATGCTTACATGAAAGAAGTTAGAAAGTTTGGTAAGGCTCTTTGGGAATTCACTGGTAAGGGTAAAAATGTAGATATGGTTTTTGAACATCCAGGTGAAACTACAGTTCCAGTTTCTATGTTTATAGTAAAAAGAGGAGGCATGGTTGTTATTTGTGCCGGAACTACAGGTTACAATCTTACATTAGATGCTAGATATTTATGGATGCATAGTAAGAGACTGCAAGGTTCACACTTTGGAAATTCAAAACAAGCTAATGCAGCAAATAACCTAGTACATGATGGAGCTATAAATCCCTGCATGTCGGAAGTTTTTGAATGGGATAAAATTCCTCTTGCTCACGAAAAAATGATGAATAATGAACATAAGGCAGGAAATATGGCAGTTTTAGTAGGCGCCAATAAAACTGGCTTAAAAACAATCAAGGAAGCTTAATCAATATGGATAATTTATTAATAAAGTGTAGGGACTCTCTAGAATCTATAAATAAGTACTCAGATGCAGCCAAGGAGCAGGTTAAAAAACTTGTTATGGAAGACGGTGTTGTTTCTAAAGGTCTTATGGCTAGAGAACAGCATGCTGCTCACAGCCTAGCTTGGATAGCAACATACAAAGCTACCCTCACTGAATTATTAAATTGGGCTGAAAGACTTGAGAGTGAAAATAAGTTTTTAGAAACAGAGCAATTAATATTACAGTTTGCATTTTCGGAATACTTATCTCAATTATGGCATGGTATCCCAATGTCACAGATGGAATATGCCAGACCTCAAGACTTAGGTTTAAAAAACGGTTTATTTAATGAACTTTCAACTACATCTGTAAAAGATCTTATGTTAAATGGCAATGAGGCTTCAGATAGAGTTAAGCTTGCTGACATTCTACAAAATAGTTTCTCAAGTAAAAATTTTGGTAACTTAGGACTAGATGATACCTCCTCAATGATTATTCAAGAATTTAAAAAATTTGTTGAAGAAGATGTAGTTCCTCATGCACATGAGTGGCATCTGAAAGATGAATTAATTCCTATGGAGGTCATAAATAAAATGTCAGAGCTTGGCATTTTTGGACTAACCATTCCCGAAGAATATGGTGGACTTGGAATGAGTAAACTTTCCATGTGTGTTGTAACGGAAGAGCTAGCAAGAGGTTATATTGGGATTGGATCTCTGGGAACACGAACAGATATATCTTCTGAGCTTTTATTAATTGGTGGAACAGAAGAGCAAAAGAAAAAATGGCTTCCTAAAATTGCTTCAGGGGAGATTCTTCCTACAGCTGTCTTTACCGAGCCAAATACAGGTTCAGACCTAGCTTCGTTAAAAACTCGAGCTGTAAAAGATGGTGATGATTATTCTATAACTGGCAACAAAACTTGGATCACTCACGGCGCTAGAAGTGATCTGATGACATTGCTAGCAAGATCTAATTCAAATGAAAAAGGATACAAAGGTTTATCTATGTTCTTGGCTGAAAAAGAAAGAGGCGATGATGATAATATGTTTCCTAGCGATGGAATGTCTGGTGGTGAAATTGAGGTACTAGGCTACAGGGGCATGAAAGAATATGAAATTGCTTTTGATGATTTTAAGGTTAAGGGAGAAAACTTGCTAGGTGGTGAAGAAGGCAAGGGTTTCAAACAATTAATGGAAACATTTGAGTCTGCAAGAATTCAAACTGCCGCTAGAGCTGTGGGGGTAGCACAATCAGCTATGGAAACAGGGATGCAATATGCCCTTGATAGAAATCAGTTTGGTAAGTCAATATACGAATTTCCAAGAGTATCCTCTAAGATAACATCTATGGTTACTGAAATCATGGCTGCAAGACAGCTAACTTACTACTCTGCAAGAGAGAAAGATAAAGGGAACAGATGTGACCTTGAAGCTGGTATGGCTAAACTTCTTGGAGCTAGAGTTGCATGGGCTACTTCAGACAACTCATTACAAATACATGGCGGTAATGGTTTTGCTCTGGAATATCCTATCAGCAGACTTCTTTGTGACTCCAGAATTCTTAATATTTTTGAGGGTGCCGCTGAAATGCAGGCAGATGTCATAGCAAGAAGATTGCTTACTTCTAACTAATGCCGAACGTATTTTATTACTTATTAATACCGATTACTATTGCGGCAGTAACACTAGTTTTATTCACAGGTATTTATGGAATGCTTAAGGGAGGAAAGTTTAATAAACAGTACTCTAATAAATTAATGCGACTAAGAATTTTACTTCAATTTTTAGCCATAACTATCATAATGATTGCGCTATACATTGCTGCTGACTAACCATGGTAAAGTTAAATAAAATATATACTAAAACTGGTGATAAAGGAAAAACAAGCCTTGTTTCAGGAAAAAGGGTATCAAAAGATAATATTCGAATAAGAGCTTATGGAACGATAGATGAATTAAACTCTATTCTTGGAGTTGTTAAACATCATGTCTCTAAGAAACTTATTAAAATTGTGTCTGAAATACAAAATGACTTATTTGATCTTGGTGCCGACCTTGCAACTCCTATATCTAAGTCTCCTAAATTTCCACCTTTACGAATTACCGAGAACCAAGTTAAAAGACTTGAAACCGCAATTGATAAGTTTAATAAACCTCTCTCAAGTCTTAATTCTTTTGTATTGCCTGGTGGCTCAATCAGTGCGGCATATTTACACAATGCGAGAACTGTGACCAGACGAGCGGAGACCTTAATAGTTGAACTTAATAATAAAGAAAAAATAAACGTATTTTCAATGACTTATGTAAATAGACTATCTGACTTATTTTTTGTCCTATCAAGAGTTGAAAATGCAAATGGTAAAAAAGATGTGCTTTGGAAGCCTGGTCAAAACACTTAAATTAATTGATCAAAACTTAAAAATGCTATAATTCCTAAAAGTATATTTCAGAGTAAAGCATAAATAGAAAGAAACAATAAATGAAAATCTTAGTACCCGTGAAAAGAGTGATTGACCCTTATGTGAATATAAGAGTTAAATCAGATGAGACAGGAGTTGAAACTGACAATGTAAAAATGTCAATGAATCCGTTTTGTGAAATTGCTGTTGAAGAAGCTATAAGACTAAAAGAAGCAAATAAAGCAGAAGAAATTATTGCAATTTCTATTGGTAACCAGCAATGTCAAGAAACTATTAGAACTGCTTTAGCTATGGGCGCAGATAGGGGTATACACGTTTTAACAGATGATGTTCTAGAGCCATTAGCTTTAGCCAAAATTTTAGCTAAAGTTTATGAAGAAGAAAATCCTGGTCTTGTAATCATGGGAAAACAAGCAATTGATGGGGACAACAATCAAACTGGTCAAATGTTTGCAGCACTAACTGACCTATCTCAAGGTACATTTGCATCTAAAATAGAGATTGATGGCGAGCAGGCTGTCGTTACTAGAGAAATTGATGGAGGCTTACAGACAATAAAAATCAACTTACCGGCAGTTATAACAACTGATCTAAGACTCAATGAACCGAGATATGCATCTCTTCCAAATATTATGAAAGCTAAGAAAAAAACAATAGATCAAAAATCACCAAGTGATTACGGTGTAGATGTTGCTCCAAGGTTAAAAGTTTTGAAGGTGGTAGAGCCACCTAAGAGACAGGCTGGAGTGAAAGTTGAAACAGTATCTGAATTGGTGGAAAAACTTAAAAATGAGGCAGGTGTAATATGACAACATTATTTTTTACTGAACATGCAAATGGTGTTTTAAACGACCAAAGCTTAAAAGCTATTTCTGGCGCAAAAGAATTTGGTAATGATCTTCATATTCTTATTGCGGGAAGCAATATAGATGAAGCGGTCGCTGAGGCGAGTAAAATTGAAGGAGTATCTAAAGTAATTCATTTAAATAGTAATGAATTTGATAATATTTTGGCTGAAAAATTAGCTGCAGCTATGTTTGACCTATCAGGTGAGTATAGTTATTTTGCTGCTGCCGCAACTACCACTGGTAAAAATGTAATGCCTAGATTATCTGCAAAACTTGATGTTAGTCAGATATCAGAAATAATAGGTGTAGAGTCACCTGATACATTCGTCAGAACTATTTATGCGGGTAATGCCATTGCGACAGTCCAATCGTCAGACGAAAAAAAAGTTTTGACAATTAGACCAACTGCTTTTCAGTCGTGTAAAATTACTGAAAACGCATGTGAGATTTCCATAATTGATCCTCAAAATATTCCAGCAATATCTGAGTTTGTAGGAGAAGAACTTACAAAATCAGATAGACCCGAACTTACTTCAGCAAAGACAATTATATCTGGTGGAAGAGGAATGCAAAATGGTGAGAACTTTGAACTTCTAGATAAAGTTGCTGCTAAATTAAATGCTGCCGTAGGAGCCTCGCGAGCAGCAGTAGATGCAGGCTTTGTACCTAATGATTATCAAGTTGGACAAACCGGTAAAGTGGTAGCACCTGAATTATACATTGCTGTAGGAATTTCAGGAGCTATTCAACATCTTGCTGGCATGAAGGACTCTAAAATTATTGTTGCCATTAATAAAGACGAAGAAGCCCCTATTTTTGATGTTGCTGATTACGGTCTTGTAGCTGATTTATTTCAAGTTCTTCCTGAATTGGAAGGCGCACTCTAAAAAATATATTTAGACAATAAATCTATAAAATACTGATCATCCCATTCTGCGGGACCAAGATACTTTGCAATCTGTGTTCCATTTTGATCAATCAAAATAGTTGCTGGTAACCCAAGAGCTTTTACTTCCCTTGGTATATTGTTTTTGCTATCAAAAAATAGTGAAATGTTTTTAATATTATTATCTTCAAAAAAAGCAATTGCCTTTTTCTTTGGACCTCTATCAAGATTGATTGCTATGACTTTAAGTTTGTTTTTATCAAACTTGCTTTGCAGTCTATCTAAGGATGGCATTTCTTCTTTGCAAGGTTCACACCATGTAGCCCACAGGTTTACTAATGTGAGTTGACCATTAAAATTATCTAAACTATGACTTAAACTGTTCTCATCTTCAAATTTGCTTGTAAAACCTGGCTTTTCTTCAAAGATTATCTTTTTGAGTGTATCTGAGTTTGCATATAAAGGGTTGCAAATCATTAATAATGTGGCATATAGCACCGATAATTTAGATATGAAGTTATAATCATATGATTTCATACGAATGATACATAGTAGGATTATTAATAATGTCTAGAAAAAAAGAATCTATACTGAGAAACCGATTTAGTAAGAAAAATAATGATATTTTTACTGAAATTAATACATCTATAGACTTTGATAAACTGTTGTTTAATGAAGATATTGAAGGATCAATAGCTCATGCCGAAATGTTAGCTAAACAAAAAATAATCTCTACTTCAGAAAAAAATAAAATTATTAAAGGCCTAAAAAAAATTCAGATTGAAATAAAAAAAAATAAGTTTGTCTTCAGATCCGAGCTTGAAGATATTCACATGAATATTGAAAGTAGATTACAGGAAATTATAGGAGATACTGCTGGAAAACTTCATACAGCAAGATCAAGAAATGATCAGGTAGTTACTGATTTAAAGCTATGGCTAAGAAAAGATATTGATATGATATTAGAAGAATTAAAAATTCTAAAAAAAATTATTATTAAAAATGCGGAAAAAAATATCAATGTTTTGATGCCAGGATTTACTCATCTACAATCTGCCCAACCTATATCAGCAGGTCATTATTATATGGCATACTATGAGATGTTTATGCGTGATACTGAAAGATTTATTGAAACTAGAGGTAGATTAAATAAAAATCCACTTGGATCATGTGCTATGGCTGGAACTTCTTTCAAAATAGACAGATTTTTAACCACTAAGAAACTTGGTTTTGATAAGCCAACAAATAATTCTATAGACAGTGTCTCTGACAGAGATTTTGTTATAGACTTCTTATACTCTGCAAGTACTTGCGCAATGCATTTATCAAGAATAGCAGAAGAGATTGTTTTATGGTCTTCTAATTTGGTAAATTTTTGTGAAATTAAAGATGACATGATGTCAAGTTCATCAATAATGCCTCAGAAAAAAAACCCTGATGCAGCTGAATTAGTTAGAGCAAAGGCCTCATTAATAAATGGCAACCTATCTTCTATGCTTGGAATCATGAAATCACTTCCTTTGTCATATAGTAAAGATTTACAAGAAGATAAAAAATTAGTTTTTGATAGTAGCTCTAATCTCCATATATCTATTAAAGTCATTACTGAGATCCTAAAAAGTTTAAAGTTGAATAAAAAAAATTTACATTTATCTGCAACTCAAGGCTTCTCTAATGCAACTGAACTAGCTGATTGGCTTGTAAAAAATTTAAAATATTCATTTAGAAGAGCTCACACGGTAACAGCTAAAATTGTTAATTTTGCTGAAAAAAATTCTCTTAGACTTGAAGATCTAACTCTAGATCAATTTAGAAAATTTGATGTAAAATTTAGTAATGAAGTTTTTAAAGATCTTAACATTAAAAATGCAGTTTTAAGTAAAAAAAGCTATGGTGGAACTAGTCAGATAGAAGTGATCAAGATGATAAAAAAAGCAAAGAAGGTTAATAAATGAAAATAATTACGATTTATTTAGCTTTGAGTTTTTTTCTACTAAGTTGTGGAAAAAAAGGTTCGCTAGAGCTTCCTCAAAATGAACTTCAAACAAATATTAGTTATCAAATAACCCACACAAGTGTTTAAATAGTATGAACTACTTCAACTATAATAAAGGAATTTTATATTCTGAAGGCGTTGCAATTAAGGACATAGCGAGTGAAAATGCTACTCCCTTCTATTGCTACAGTTCTGATGCATTTATTAGCAACATTAATAAACTAAAGAAAGCTTTCAACGAAATTAGTCCAAAAATTTGTTACTCAACCAAATCTAATTCTAATTTATCAATTTTAAAATTATTAAATAAAGAAGGTGCCGGAGCGGATGTAGTATCAGTAGGAGAATTAAAAAAATCTTTACTCGCAGGTATCAATCCTAGTGAAATCGTATTTTCCGGAGTAGGAAAAACAGAGGAAGAAATTGAATTCGCAATTTCAAACAAAATATTTCAAATTAATGCTGAGTCTGTAAGTGAGTTACACAGAATTAATAACATTGCTAAAAGTCTAAATATTAGACAACAAGTTGGTATCAGAATTAATCCAGATATTATCGGTGATACTCATAAAAATATTTCAACAGGTGGTCTTGGAGATAAATTTGGTATCCCTTTCTCAGACGTAAAAGATTTATTTCTTAATAACTCATCCTTTGCAGATATTGAAATTTCAGGAATTGCTTTTCACATAGGAAGTCAAATTAAAACTATTGAGCCTTTCACTAAAGTTTTTAAAAAAACCAGTGAACTAATTAAGGAAGTTAATAGAGATCGACAAATTATTAAATTTTTAGACATTGGTGGAGGATTCGGTGTTGATTATGAAAATAATATGCAAGAATTTCCACTTAATGAATATGTAGATTTAATAAAAAAATTTTTTGATGTTAAAGCTTTGAAAATTATCCTTGAACCTGGGAGGTATATCTCATGGAATGCAGGCATACTGGTTACGAAAGTTCTTTATATTAAAATTCATGGGAATAAAAAATTTATTATTACGGACTGTGGTATGAATGACTTTATGAGACCAGCATTATATGAAGGATTTCACAAAATTATACCTTTGATTGAAATTCAATCAACTGAGAAGATCTCAACTGATGTAGTTGGACCTATTTGTGAAACAACCGATAAACTTATTTCAAGTGATGAGTTTTACGATGTAAAAGAAGGTGACCTTCTAGCAGTTCTTAATACTGGAGCTTATGGTTCTTCAATGAGTTCAAATTATAATGTTAGGCCTTTAATAGATGAAGTATTGATAAGTAAAGATACATATAGAATCGTAAGAAAACGTCAAACTTTTGAAGAGAGCATTCTTCAGGAGACCAAAAAATAAAATTGCTTATTTTGGTATAAAAATTTTTTCAAACAATTCAAAAAAACTAGCTTTTATATAAATTACCTCTAGAGGATTAATTTTATTAAATTGATCAAATGCTAATGCGACAATAATAAATAACAAAAAGAAACTTATAACAACTGTATCTTGAGAAATAGAGCTTCTTTCTTTATACACTGCAGGTAAATTTTTATCTGATTGAGTGTCTCTCTTTGAAATAATTTTATTTGAAACTTCTTTAGTGTTGCTATCTAGGCCATCATTTTCTTGAAACCATGAAAAATTACAACGCGCGCACCTTACTTGTCTTCCATTACCTATTTGTACTGGATCAACTAAATATTTTGCCCCACAAGACGAACAGGAAATAATCATAAAAAAATTAGTTAAAATTATACTTTTTTAGAATAATCTATTTTCAAGCATGATACACCAAATTAATAGAAAAATATTAAATTCTACGATTATCCTAATATGTACTTTTATAATTATTCACTTTTCTTATTACATTTCACAAATTCAGACCAAAATAGATGACATTAATATGTTCGATGAAATTGATGCTATTATTGTTTTGACTGGAGATAAAAATAGAATTGCTCGTGGAATAAATATTTTAAAAAATGGATCTGCGCAAAGACTATTAATTTCAGGAGTTAATGAAAAAATTAGCAATACAAAGATTAAAAACCTTTATGGAGTCGATGTTAATAGTAAAAAACTTTTTGATTGTTGTATTGATATTGACAGAATTTCTACAAATACTTTTGAAAACTCACGAGAGACTTACATCTGGTCAAAAGAGTTGGGCTTTAGAAATTTACTTATTGTAACCTCTCACTATCATGTTCCAAGAGTAAAGCTAGAATTCTCAAGATTTTTTAGCCAAGATGCCTTACATTATAATTCTGTAGATATTATTAATAATATTTCTGATATTTCTATAGAATTAATTAGAAAAGTATTTTTTGAATATATAAAATACTCAAGAACATCATTAAGTTTATTAATTGAAATATAGTATGCTTTATATCAGATCGCTTTTATCAAACTTAGTATTTTATTTTTTTTTAATAGGATCCATACTAGTTGCACCTTTTACATTTATTCTTCCTAGAACAGTAATGTTTTGGATGATAAAATTTCAATCAATTCATGCCCTTATAAACTTAAAGTATTTAGTAAACTTAAACGTAGAATTTAGAGGCACTGAAAATATTCCTAAATTTAAAAAATACTTAATAGCTTCAAAACATCAATCTTTAGCCGAAGCAATGTTTTTAAATTATATAATAGATAAACCAAGTATAGTTGCCAAACGAGAACTTTTATATATACCAATAGTTGGTCTATGCTTTAAAAAAGCTAACTTTATTTATGTAAACAGAACTAAAGGTGAAACACCTATTGAGACTTTAGTAAGAACATCAAAGACAAGTATGAATAAAGATCCAAGACCTTTACTTATTTTTCCAGAAGGAACTCGAACACCAATTGGGGAAAAAAGACGTTATAAGTACGGTATTACAGCACTTTATACAGGATTAAATGTTCCATGTTTACCAGTTGCCGTGAATGCTGGCTACTTTTGGCCTCGAAGGAAATTTTTAAGATACCCTGGCACAATGGTAATTGAATTTCTAAAACCGATAGAGCCTGGTTTGACTGGAGATGAATTTAGTAAATTATTAGAAGATACAATTGAAAATAAATCAGATGAGTTGCTTCTTGAGGCACAAAATCAATCCACAGAAAAACTTAATTGAGTTCAGATTGTGGATAACTTTTTTTTTACAACAAAAACAATTACTTAATTGTTTATAAAAATATTAACAAACATGGATAAGATTTCATCATTAAAAAAAATATTTTATCTAATACTCATATCATTATTCCTTTACTCGGCATACTGGATTTACATATCATTTGTTTTTAAGAATGAAGTAAATAACCAGATCATACGTCACGGTATACAAACGCAAAAAATCTACGTAACCGGTTTTCCTTACAGGCTTGAAGCACATATAACAAATTTATCTTTAGAGAAAGAAGCAGAAAACTTCTTTAGCATCAATGTGCCGCAAATTAAAATAAGTGTCTCCCCATTTTCATTTAAAAAGATTTTTATCCAGTCTAATTCCTCAAATTTAAAGTATAGAAGTTTCACTCAAAATATTGATATCTTTAATAAACAGGGAAGATTATCAATAAAGATTGAAAATGGTTTGATTCAAAGATCAACTTTCATGTTCGAAGAAAACAACATAATTGCAAAGAATATAATTTTAGGAGAATTTAATAAAAATTTTAGCAATATCATCCTAGATGGTAAGGTTAATGTAATTGACAAAAAAATTGAAGGAAACTTTCAACTGGATATTTATGATGAAGATAAGCAAAAAAAGTTTTCTGCACCTATGAAAATTAATGATAATAAATTGAAAATACTTTTTTTTGAATTAGATCTAAATAGCTTATTTTAAATTTTTCTTAACTCGTCCAAAATCGTCAGCGTCAATATCTTGTCCTGCTGCAATAATTTTTTTTCTAATTTTTCTAGTTTCACTGAAAATTTTAAATAACGCATCTTCATCATTCCATCTTACAGCTTTTTGTAAAACACTTAAATCTTCAGAAAATCTTCCAATCATTTCTAATACTGCCTCTTTATTACTTATGAATATATCTCGCCACATAGTTGGGTCTGATGAAGCAATTCTTGTAAAATCTCTAAAACCACTTGCACTATATTTGATAACATCAGACTTAGTAACTGTTTCGAGATCCGCAGCTGTATTAACAATATTATAAGCTATTAAATGTGGCAGGTGAGAAGTTATTGCAAGAACTCTATCGTGATGCTGAGGAGTCATTATTTCAACACTGCTTCCTAATTTTTCCCATAGTTTTTTTATCAAATTCACGTTTTTTTTCTTAGAGATGTTAAAGGGTGTAATAATGCACCATCGATTTATAAATAATTCTGCAAATCCTGATTCTGGTCCACTTTTCTCTGTTCCGGCTATCGGATGCGCTGGAATAAACTCTATTTTATCTCCTAAAATTGATTGTGCTTCTTGCATTGATTTAGTCTTAGCAGACCCAACGTCAGTAATAATCACACCGTCTTTCAAATGTAGCTTTATAGATTTAAATATTTTTTTATAACTGCTCAATGGAGTGCAGATAATTATTAAATCTGCATTTTTTACAGCTGCTTCTAGCGATGATTCAACTTTAGAAGCTAGCTTAATTTTTTTAGCTATTTGTCTTGTTTTCAAGCTTTTGGCATAGCCAGATACCGATTTAGCTATTTTATGTTTCTTAATTGCTAATGCAATAGAAGAGCCTATTAAGCCAAGACCTATGATTGCAATCTTATTAAACTTTAATTTACTTTGCATTTTTAAAAAAAGACTTGAAAGCACTTATAAGCATTTTATTTTCACTTTCAGTACCTATTGTCACCCTAATACACTCAGGCAGATTATAATTATCTAGAGTCCTTATAATAATAGATTTACTTAATAAATACTTATTTAATTTTTTTTTCTCAGTTATACCATTATTCAGTTTTATAAATATGAAATTTGCTTGGCTATTGTAAACAGTTAGAGGTAATTTATTAAGTTCAAGCTTAATTGTTTTAAGCCATTTACGGTTATGAGCTACTAATTTTCTTTCAATATCTTCTTCCGCTATTGCAATACTGCCTGCTTCTTGTGCTACTCTATTAACATTGAAAGGTCCTCTTATCCTATCAAGCAATTCAATAATTTCTTCATTGGCGTAACACCAACCTAATCTCAAAGACGCTAAACCGTATATTTTTGAAAATGTTCTAGTAACAATAATATTTTTATATTTTGAAACATATTTCATACCGTTTTCATAATCACTACTTGTTACGTACTCTGCATAAGCCGCATCAAGTACGAGAATAATTCTTTTTGGAATTTTTTTTATGAACTTATTTAGATTATTTTTATCTATATATAAGCCAGTAGGATTATTGGGATTGGCAACAAAAATTATTTTTGTTTTTTTATTAATATTACTTAAAATATTATTAGTATCCACTTCAAAGTTAGAAGTTTTAGATTTAATTATTTTAGCATTATGAATCTTTGAATAGATTTCATACATTAGAAAGCTATTCTTTGGAATAATTACCTCATCACCTTTTGTTAAGTAAAGTTGGCAAATTAAGCCTAAAATCTCGTCAGATCCATTTGCACAAAAAATATTCTTCTTATTTAGTTTATATCTTTTTGATATAGAATTTTTAAGGCTGCGCGATTCACTCTCTGGATACCTATTTGCAGTATTCGATACTTGTTGAATTACTTTTAAAACTTTTAGACTAGGTCCAAATGGAGACTCATTTGAGGATAATTTAATAACATTTTTTTTACCTAAAATTTTACTGCTACCTGCCTTATAAGGATTAATATTTTTTAGCTTGTTTCTAGTATTCATATTAGTAATAGATAAGTGAATATTGACTAATTTTAAAGAAATTCTTTTATAATTTGATGTTTATTAATTAAGTCAATTGACTTATTTAGATGCAAATAGTAATAAATAAATGCGCTGATTTGAAAAACAGCTTGCGGGCGCAAAATAAATCCAGCTAAAGAGGTGATCTGTAGGCCGCCGAACTTAGTTGATAGGCGGTTTTTTTATGCTCGATGGAAATATTATAGATTAGAAAAATGAGTAATAATAAAATTATAGATCTTGGATCAAGTGAAGACCCACTAGTTTTAGATTGTGGCAAATCTATTGGTCCAATTAAGACAGCTTTTACAACTTATGGTGAACTTAACGAAACTAAGTCTAATGCCATATTAGTATGTCATGCATTAACTGGAGACCAATACGTAGCTAGTGAACACCCTATTACCAAAAAAGATGGCTGGTGGTCTTTATTAATTGGTCCTGAAAAATCAATTGATACAAATAAATATTTTGTAATATGTCCTAATGTCATTGGTGGGTGCATGGGTTCAACTGGCCCTAATGAAATAAATCCAAAAACTGGTAAGGAATATGGTTTAGATTTTCCAGTCGTTACTATTGGAGATATGGTAAAAGCACAAAAATTATTAATAGATAGTTTTGGAATTGAGAAACTTTTTTCTGTTATAGGTGGATCAATGGGTGGGATGCTAGTATTAGAATGGTTATCCAAATTTCCTTCGTATGTTTTTTCTGCGATACCTATTGCTACAACTACTAATCATTCAGCTCAAAATATTGCTCTAAACGAACTGGCTAGGCAAGCAATTATGGCCGATCCTGAGTGGAAATCAGGTAACTACAATATTGAGAATACTAAGCCAGTTAAAGGCTTGTCAGTGGCTAGAATGGCTGCGCATATAAGCTATCTTTCAGAGCAATCTTTGCATGAGAAATTTGGAAGAAATTTGCAGAATAAAAATAAAATTGAATTTTCTTTCGATGCTGACTTTCAAGTGGAGAGTTACTTAAGACATCAAGGTTTTAAATTTGTTGATCGATTTGATGCCAACAGTTACCTATATATAACAAGAGCAATGGATTACTTTGATTTAAAGGCAGAAAATAATGGCTCACTTATTGAAGCTTTTAAGAATACTAATTCTCACATTCTTTGTGCCTCTTTTACCAGTGACTGGCTATATCCAACCTCTGAAAATAAGGTAATAATAAAGGCATTCAATGCTCTTGGATTAAATGTAAGTTTTGTAGAAATAGAAACAGACAATGGACATGACTCTTTTTTACTAGATGAACCAGAATTTTTTCAAACAATAAAAGGGTTTTTGGATGCAACTTATAAAAAATTATGAGCTTATTTAATACAGACAGGGATTTCAGTATCATTTCCAAAATGATACCCTCAAGATCAAAAATAATAGATGTTGGCTGTGGTGATGGATCTTTATTAGACTACCTTATAAAAAAGAAAAATGTAGATGGTAGAGGTTTAGAGATAGACCAAGATAAAATCAGAGAGTGTCTTGCAAAAGGAATATCAGCTATTCAGGGAGATGCTGATATTGATTTAATCGACTATCCAGATAAGTCATTTGATTATTCTATTTTAACGTATACTTTACAAGCTACAAAGAGACCTAAAAAAGTTTTAGAGGAATTAGTCAGGATTTCTAATAAAGCAATAGTTTCGTTTCCAAATTTTGGATATTGGAAAATAAGAATGAGTTTGCTTTTAAATGGCAAAATGCCAGTGAGTAATGAATTAAGTTATTCATGGCATGAAACTCCAAACCTTCACTTTTGTACAATATACGATTTTATCGATTTGTGCGAAGCAACGGATATTAAGATTGAAAAAAAAGTAAATTTGAAAAAGAATGTAATTCAAAGTTATAATAATAAAGAGTGGTTTGAAAACTTTTTTTCAGGTTCTGGAATGTTTTTAATTTCTAAAAAATAAATGAAAGATTTTAATATTAATATTATACCATGCCTCAATGATAACTATTCCTATATCATATCTGTAGGTAGGGATGCACTAGTGATTGATCCCTCTGAGTCAAAACCTATAATTAATTTCATTGAGAAAAATAATTTAGAACTTAAGTTTATATTAAATACTCATCATCATTTTGATCATGTTGGTGGCAACCTTGAACTTAAAGATAAATATAATTTATTAATTGCAGGTAATGAAAATGATAAAAAAAGAATTCCCGGTATTGATATTTTTTTAAATGAAACTGAAAAATTTGTTTTTAATTCTCATGAGTTTCAAGTTATTAATACGCCTGGGCATACCTCTGATTGCATATCTTTTTATGTCAAGTCTATGAAGTCAGTTTTCACTGGCGATGCAGTATTTTCTCTTGGTTGTGGAAGATTATTTGAGGGATCTCCAAATGAAATGTGGAAATCGATTTGTAAAATAAAATCTCTACCAGATGATACTAATATTTTCTGTGGACATGAATATACAATGAATAATGCCATTTTCACAAAGGCAATAATCGATAATGAAGCGATAGATCTTAAAATAAGAGAAATTAAAAAACTGCGCAGTAATAACATACCTACAATTCCCACCACTATTGCAGCAGAAAAAAAATTAAATATTTTTTTTCAAGCAGACAGTGATGAAATTAAAAGCCTCTTTTCTAAAGAGTTAATTAATGATGAGGAAGCTTTTAAAATGATAAGATTGGCTAAAGATAATTTCTAGATAAAGTATTGTCCACCATTAGCAGTTATTGTTGAACCAGTAACAAAACCAGCGTCCTCACTAACTAAAAATGTTACAATTCTTGAAATCTCATCAACTGTGCCTAATCTCCCAACAGGAATTTTAGTAATTAAACTTTTAAGAAACTCCTCGGAAGCATCTGACAATATTTCAGTATCAATATAACCTGGAGCAATTGCATTAACTGTAATATTTTTTCTAGCAGTTTCCTGAGCTAAAGCTTTTGTAAATCCAAGAACACCTGCTTTTGCAGCACTATAATTAACAAGACCCATTTCACCTTTTTGACCATTAATCGATGAAATTGAAATTATTCTTCCAAATGACTTTTCTCGCATACCTTCAAGTACGCATCTTGTCATATAAAAAACCGAGTCAAGGTCAGTTCTTATTACATCGTCCCATTGCTCAACAGTCATTTTATGAGACATTGCTGCTTTTGAGATACCAGCATTATTAATGAGTATGTCTACAGTTCCTAATTTTTCAGAGACCTCTTTTACACCAGCTTCACAAGCTGCTGAGTCTGCAACATTCCATTGAAAAACTTCAATTCCATGTTCATCAGCAAAAGCATTTGCTTTTTCAGAATTAGAATTATAAGTCGCAGCAACTTTGCAACCCTGGCTTTTTAAAGCTATTGATATTGATGCCCCTATACCTCTAGTTCCACCGGTTACTAATGCTACTTTAGTCATATTTTATTCTCCTTTATTTATCTTTCTACGCAAAGTGCTATGCCCATTCCCCCACCAATACATAGTGTGGCCAGGCCTTTTTTAGCATCTTGTCTTTTCATTTGATGAAGCAGTGTGACCAAAATCCTTGCTCCAGATGCTCCAATGGGGTGACCAATAGCAATGGCTCCACCATTTACATTAACTTTACTTGGATCCCAACCTAAGTCTTTATTAACAGCACAAGATTGAGCAGCAAAAGCTTCATTTGACTCAATTAAATCTAAGTCATTTATGTTCCATCCAGCCTTATCAAGTGCCCTACGTACTGAAGGAATTGGTCCAGTTCCCATAATTGATGGGTCTACTCCAACACTTGCCCATGAGACTATTCTTCCTAAAGGTTCTAAATTTCTCTTAGTCATTTCTACTTCGTTCATTAAAGTTAAAGCTGCAGCACCATCATTAATTCCACTTGCATTAGCCGCAGTTACTGACCCATCTTTAGAAAATGCAGGTCTTAATGAAGCAAGTTTTTCTAATTGAACATTATCTTTAATATATTCATCTTGATCAAAAACTATTGTTTCTTTTTTTGTTACAATTTCAACAGGGGTTATTTCATCTTTAAATAAACCCTCGGCTTTAGCTTTGCTCGCTTTAAGTTGAGAATTATAAGCAAATTCGTCTTGTTGCTCTCTAGTAATTTGAAATTGCTCAGCAACATTCTCAGCAGTGGTTCCCATATGATAGCCATTAAATGCATCCCACAAACCATCTTTTATCATGGTGTCTATCATTTTAGTGTCACCCATTTTTGTTCCAGAACGTAAATGCATACAATGTGGTGATTGACTCATGCTTTCCTGGCCACCTGCAATAACAATATTTGCATCTTGATTTTTAATGGACTGAAATCCTAGAGCAACAGTTCTTAGGCCAGATCCACAAACCTGGTTAACAACATAAGCTGGCGTTTCTTTATCAATACCTGCATTCATTGATGCTTGTCTTGCTGGGTTTTGTCCTGTTCCAGCTGAGAGCACTTGACCAAAAATAACTTCATCAACCTCTGATGACTCTACTGAGGATTTTTTGAGTGAATCTTTTATTACAACCTTACCTAAATCATGAGCTTGTAAACTACTTAATGATCCGCTAAATGAGCCTACACCAGTTCTTATAGCGGAAGTGATAAATACATCTGTCATACATTTGTCCTAAATAATTAATTAATTTGAGGGATTTTTTCAGCCCTGGAGGAATTAAGATAGCTAGCTGACTTTATTTTGCAACTATTATCTAATTCTAGAAGTAAAGGATTTCCAGTAGGAATTTCCAGCCCTACAATTTCTTGGTCTGATATATTGAATAATTGTTTACATAGTGCTCTTAAACTGTTGCCATGCGCGGCGATTAAGGTATCTCCATATTTTAAATTTGGCTTAATAAATTCCTCCCAATACGGAATTACTCTTTCATAAGTGTCTTTTAAACATTCCGAAAGTGGCAGTTCAGTATCTTGAATATTTTCGTATAAAGGATCCTTATTTGGATTCATTTCACTTGTTATATCTAATTTTGGTGGAGGGGTATCATAGCTTCTTCTCCATTTAAGAAATTGATCTTCGCCATATTTTTTTCGTGTTTCGTCTTTATTTAACCCTTGTAAATTTCCATAGTGGCGCTCATTAAGTTGCCAGCTTTTATTTATTTTTAAATCTTCTGAAAAATTAATTTCTTTTAATATTATGTCTAATGTATCTCTTGCTCTTTTTAAATATGATGTAAAACAAATTTGAGGTTTAAAATTTATCTTATTAATTAACTCTCCAGATTGCTTCGCCTCTTGCTTTCCAGCTGATGTAAGATCTACATCAACCCATCCAGTGAATATATTTTTAGCATTCCAGACGCTTTGACCATGTCTGATAAGTATTAATCGTGTCATGCTATTTATTAACTTGATTAATAATTTTATTATTTTTTAAAAATTCAACAATTTGTTCTGCAATTTGATATGCTACTTTTTCTTGTGCTTCTATAGTACTAGCACCAATATGAGGCGTCATAACTACATTATCCATTGAAGAAAAAATACTATCTTGTTCAGGTTCATTTTCATATACATCACAGCCATAACCAGCAATATTTCCCTTTTCTAATGCCTCTTTAATATCTTTTTCATTTACTAAACCTCCTCTTGCACAATTAATTATAATGGCATTTTTTTTCATTTTTGTAATTGCATTCGAGTTGATTAGGTACTTTGAATTTTCAGAAAGTTTATTATGAAAAGTAATTATGTCAGCACCTTCTAAAATATCGTCAATTGATTGATTGGTTACATTTAATTTTTTTTCATCTTCAGGAGAAATAGATGCACTATACACTAAAACATTCATTCCATATGCATGAGCAATTTGACTAACCTTTTTCCCAATGTTTCCAAAACCTATAATACCTATAGTCTTTCCATACATTTCATTACCAATAAACTTCTTTTTTTCCCATTTTTTTTGATGCATAGATTGGTTTGCATTACTTATTTTACGCATCAAAGAATGCATAATTCCGAATGTTAACTCTGCAGTAGCTTGAACGTTACCAAGAGGAGTGTTCATTACAACAATTCCATTATTAGTAGCAGCCTTTAAATCAACATTATCTACACCAACCCCAGGTCTACCAATAACCTTGAGATTGCTTGCACTATTGATGATTTTTTCGGTAACAGTCACAGCTGATCTGACAATTAAACCAGAATACTCAGTTATTTCAGTGGCTAACTCGTCCTCAGATAGGCCAATTTTTGTATCGTATGCTATACCATTTTTATCAAATACTTCTGATACAGCACTAGAAACACTATCTGCAATTAAAACTTTATTCATTAGTTGTACTCAGATTTAACTGTTTCATAAGCCCAGTCAATCCAAGGAAGAACGAGTTTAACATTTTCATTTGTTACGGTAGAGCCACCCCATATTCTTATACCTGGAGGGGCTGTTTTATAGGAATTCAAATCATAACCTGCTTCATTAACTTCAAGCTCACCACAAACTTTTTTCATGAAATCAGTTTGTTTCTCTAGATCAAGATTTTTAAACCACGGGTCCTTCGGCACTAAACATATTGAAGTACAAGATAAGGTTTCTGGATCTTTGGCAAGAAATTCAAAATTGTCATTATTAGAAATCCATTCAGATACAATCTTTAAATTATTTTCGGAGATTTCAACAAGCGCATCAATTCCACCAATCGATGACGCCCAATTTAATGAGTTTAAAGCATCCTCAACACTCAGCATAGAAGGTGTATTGATTGTTGTTCCTGAAAATATAGCTTCAGTAAATTTTTGATTAGTAGCTAACCTAAAGATTTTTGGTATAGGCCAAGGAGGTGTGTAAGTTTCAAGTCTTTCAACGGCTCTTGGAGATAAAATAAGCATTCCATGTGCAGCTTCACTACCAAGAACTTTTTGCCAAGAATAAGTTACAACATCTAATTTTTTCCAATCCATATGCATTGAAAATACAGCAGAAGTTGCATCACAAATTACTAGTCCTGCTCTATCAGAACTAATCCAGTCTGTATTTTTAACTCTTACTCCGGCAGTAGTCCCATTCCAAGTGAAAATAATATCATTTTCAGAATTACTTTTTGAGAAATCAGGCAATACGCCATAATCAGTTTTTTGAACAATCTTATTTTCTAGTGGCAATTGATCACCAACATCTATTGACCAATCATGCCCAAAATTTTCCCAAGAATAAACTTCAACTCCACGTTGACCTAGCATCGACCACATGGCCATTTCAACCGCACCTGTATCAGATGCTGGAACAATTCCAATATGGTAGTCATCAGGTATTTGTAGAACATCTCTTGATTTAGTAATTACCTCTTGCAGTCTATCAAGGGCAACTTTTGATCTGTGTGATCTGGAAACAACTGCATTTTCTAAATTCTTTAAGGACCAGCCTGGTGGTTTCGCACAAGGTCCAGAAGAAAAGTAAGGATAAGGGGGCTTTAATTTTGGCTTCTCATTCATTTTTTATAACTTCATTTTAAGATTTACTAGTCCATCGATTAGCTTTGGATCAAAAAAAGTTGATTTCTGTGGTACCGTAGCCTCTCTATTTGAAATTGACATTATCTCATGCATGGTCATTGGGCAAACAAAAAAAGCGATATTTGCCTCATTTTTTCGTACCCTCTTTTCAAGTTCCTTATGCTCAAACTTACCTGGCAAATAGTTTACATACTTTTTATACTCACTTTTATTTATGCGACAAATTTTGTTAACAATTAACTGATTAATTAAATCTATATCAGTTTCATGAGCAAGATTTTTTCTTGAATTAGAGTTTAACAAATTAAACGAATACCATTTATTGCAAATAAACAACATTACTTCACCTTTTTTAAATGGTTTTTTAAACTTACTTAACTTCAAGTCTCTAAAATTATTTTCAATAGAGCCAAGTACTTCTCTTGAATTATTTTTTTTCAGCTTTATTAAACGATTGTAGCTAAGTATTTTTACAGACGCTTGATCAAATAATGCTGTAAGAAGTGGTACTGATTTAATATTTTTATTTTTCATTTTGGTTTTATTAAATAACTTAGATATAGCTGCAAATCTATGATGACCGTCAGCAATATATAATTTTTTTATTTGGGATAATTGTGAAGAAATAAACTTTATATCTCTTTGTTTATTTACTATCCATAATGAGTGCTTTGTCTCGCCCGAACTCATAAAAAAGTATTCTGGTTTTGTCCTTGTGTATTTTTGAAATATTTTTTTTAAATTATTTTTATTTTCATAGGTAAGGTAGACTGGTCCAACTTGTGTCTTTGTTGCCTGAATATTTTTTAAAATTGCATTTTCTTTAATTGTAAATGTTTTTTCGTGTGGAAGTATATATTTTTTTGATCTAAGGTTAATATCAACAGATGCTATGACACCGTATTGAGTTTTTGAATCATTACTTAATTTATAAATATAAAAGCTAGGCTGTTCATCTTGAACTAAAATTTGATTATCCAACATACTTTTCAGATAACCTCTCACATAATTTGTTAATTGTTTTTTACTGTGCGAAGGAAAAAAAGTTTCAGGGCTTAGAATATTCAGAAAATTCCAACTAATATTTTTTGAAGCTTTTTTAATTTCTTTTTCACTCAAATTATCAAATGAAGAAGATACGATAGAATGAGCTAGTCGCTTTATGGGCCTGAGCCCATTAAAAGGGCTAATTTTTATAGTCATATGTAGTCTTTTCCAAGTCTTTGCAAAATTTACTATTAAATATTCTACTTAAATTAGGCACTAACTTTAGCCTAAAAGTATTATAAAACCTAGTTTTTCTAAACAATTTCATCTATTGACATAAATATAGGTGGGGTTATATTCACCACACTTTAATATTCATAACAAGAAATCATTAATTATGTTTGCAGTTATATCCAGTGGTGGAAAACAATACAAAGTTTCAAATGATACAATTCTTACAGTCAATAAGTTGGCTGGAGAAAGTGGTGAAAAATTAACTGTAAATGACGTCTTATTTGCATCTGATGGCAAAGATCACAGTCTTGGAGACCCCAATATTAAAGATGCAAAGGTAAATTTTGAAATTATTAAACAAGATAGAGACCGAAAAGTTCTTATTTTTAAAAAACAGAGACGTAAAAATTTCAGAAGGAAAAATGGTCACAAGCAAGACATAACTTTTTTAAAAGTTTTAAATATTGAAGTTCCTGGCCTGGCATTTCCTAAGAATAAGGCTGCCAAATCAGAAAAACTCACTTCAAAAGAAACTACTAAACCAACTGTGAAAAAAAAGTCAGTGAAGAAAAAAACCTCTACCAAAACAAAGGAAGAAAAATAAATGGCACATAAAAAAGCAGGGGGTTCGTCAAGAAATGGAAGAGATTCAGCGGGGCGTAGACTTGGCATAAAGAAATTTGGTGGTCAGTCAGTTATACCTGGTAATATAATAGCTAGACAACGAGGTACAAAGTGGCATCCTGGTGATAATGTCGGTTTAGGAAAAGATCATACTATCTTCTCCCTAATTGATGGAGTTGTGAAATTTGGAAAGAAAAAAAACGGCAAGATATATATATCAGTCGCCCCGAATTCAGTTAATTAAGACCTACTCTTAATTTTAAATTAAAATAACAATTTATTTAATCAAATTATAATCTCTTAAAAATGAAGTTCATCGATGAAGCTAAAGTTTTTATCAAGAGTGGTGATGGTGGTGACGGCTGCTTAAGCTTTCGAAGAGAAAAATATATTGAGTTTGGTGGTCCTGATGGTGGCAATGGTGGACGTGGTGGAAACATATATATCCAGGGTGTCAAAGGTTTAAATACATTAGTTGACTTCAGGTTTCAAAAGCATTTTAGAGCTAAAAAGGGAGTGCATGGTGCTGGAAGAAAGCGTAACGGTGCAGCAGGTAAAGATATTATTCTTAAACTTCCTCTAGGGACCCAAATTTATGAAGATGATGAACTAATAGAAGATATAGTTAGTACAAAAAAAATATTGTTATTTGAAGGTGGTAAAGGTGGATTAGGTAATACCAATTTTAAGTCTTCAACAAATAGAGCTCCAAGAAAAATTACCCTTGGTGAAAAAGGTTACGAAGCAGATGTTGTATTTAAACTGAAACTTATTGCTGACACTGGCTTAATAGGATTGCCTAATGCTGGCAAATCTAGTTTCATGAAAAAGCTTACAGCTGCTAAAACTAAAGTTGGAGATTACCCATTTACAACTATAGTGCCAAAACTCGGGGTTATGAGAAAGGGAGATAGTGAAAAAATAATAGCAGATATACCAGGTTTAATTGAAGGAGCTCATACTGGAACAGGTCTTGGTTTTCAATTTTTAAGACATATAGAAAGGTGTACTTCAATTATACATATTTTAGATGTTGCTGAGGAAAATGTTGTAAGCAATTATAAAACTATCAGAAATGAACTAAAAAGTTATAATGTCGATCTAAAGAATAAGCCTGAAATTGTCGTATTAAATAAATCAGATTTACTAGAAAATGAAGATATTAATAAAGTAAAAAAATCACTTATGAAAATAACAAAAAATAAAGTTTATATAATATCAACTATCACTAATGAAGGTATTGATGAATTAAAACAAGTGATTTTAAGAATGGGTTTATAAGATGAAGATTGAAGATACCAAAAGAATAATTATTAAAATAGGCTCATCTTTATTATTTAATAGTGAAACAAAAAAACATAATAAAGAATGGCTTATTTCACTTGCTGAGGATGTCAACTTTTTAAAAAATCAGAATAAAGACGTAATAATAGTATCATCAGGTGCAATAGCTTTTGGTGCAAAAGATTTAAATTTAGAAATGTCAGAGTTACGACTTGATATTCATCAAGCTCTTGCTGCAATTGGTCAAATTAATCTGATGTCAGCTTTTAAAAATGCATTTGAAAAATATGAATCAAAAGTATCTCAGATTTTGTTAACTCTAGATGATACTGAAAAAAGAAGGCGTTCTATCAATGCTAGAAGAACAATAGATAATTTGTTAAAATTAGGTATTGTGCCTGTAGTAAATGAAAATGATACAATTGCTACTAATGAAATTAAATATGGAGACAATGACCGTCTCGCAGCTAGGGTTGCACAAATAACAGGAGCTGATTGTTTAATACTTTTGTCTAATATCAATGGTCTCTACTCCTCAGACCCAAGAAATAATCAAGAATTGAAATTAATAGACAGTGTAGAATCAATTGATGACGATATTGAAAGTATGGTTGGTAAATCAATAACAGAAACTGGTAAAGGAGGCATGAAAACAAAAATTATGGCAGCCAAAACAGCGTTATCAGCTGGATGCCACATGGCAATTACTAATGGAACTATTGATAACCCCATACAAGCTTTATTCAATGGCAGACCATGTACTTGGTTTACTCCTAATAAAACTCCTCTTGCAGCGCGCAAGCAATGGATTGTTGGAACAATGCAAGCCGTTGGTTTTGTTAAAATTGATAATGGTGCTTACAAGGCTTTGCAAAATGGCAGTAGTCTCCTACCAGCAGGTATATTAGAGGTTTCAGGTGAGTTTGAAAGAGGTGATGCAATAGAAATACTATCATCAGATAAAACTAAAATTGGAATCGGGCTTGCCAGCTACTCATCAGAGGATGGAAAAAAAATAATGGGACATAAAAGTAATGAAATTGGTAATATTCTAAGTTACTCTTACAGAGAAGAAATGATCCACAAAGATGATTTGGTACTGTTATGATTATTAAAGATTATATGGATACAGTTGG
>ERZ802827.245-NODE-245-length-29312-cov-20.246_pt1 | contig 29312 bp, 30 predicted proteins | sample MGYA00345652_ERZ802827 | MGnify/ENA primary metagenome ERZ802827 (study PRJEB30503, sample SAMEA104212372) | marine metagenome | biome: Westerlies Biome; feature: [SRF] surface water layer (ENVO:00010504) within the epipelagic zone...; material: water... | reverse complement strand
TAGGATGAGAAAATATCTCTTCTTTTGTTTGGATAAGATTTTCCATACTTTTAAATGACTCCATATGAGCCTCTGAGACATTCAATAAGGTGGTCAAATCTGGTTGCGAGATTTTAGTTAAATAGTTTATATCATTTTTTTTACTTGCCCCATGCTCATAAATGCATTTCTCTGTTTCATGGGAAGCATTCAGAACTGATAATGGAAGCCCTATTTCATTATTATAGTTTCCTATTGTTGCACTTGTTCTAAATGAAGTACTTAGTATAGATGTACATAATTTTGTTACTGTAGTTTTGCCATTAGTGCCTGTAATACCAATCGTAAATGGTTGACCTATTTTAATTTTATATTTTGTAGCTATGTTACCCAGCGCTTGAATGGAATTTTTAACAATTATAGTTGGAGTAGACGAAGATATAAAGTTATGAGGCTTTTCACATATTATACAAGCTGCTCCATTATCAATAGCATCTTTTATATATTTATGTCCATCATTATTGATTCCAGAAATAGCCAAGAAAAGATCTCCTCTTTTGACTTCTCTACTATCGATAACTATTTTGCTGATTACTCTGTCGGTTCCTTCAAAAGAAGAAGATAAATACTCGGCTACATCTGATACTCTAAGATTCATAGTTATTGATAAGATTATTTAAATAAATGATATCATTATGTTTTACTTTTGAACTATTCTTAATGAGATAACTCTCATTTCCTTTGCCTAGTATAAAATTAATATGTTTTTTTGATGAATAGGTAAATAGATGTTTTATTGCTGTTTTGCGCGACTTGATAATAATATACCTTTTTCTATCATTAAAACCAGAGGTTATATTGTTAACTATTGAAGAGAGTTTTTCGTTACGTGAATTATCTTCAGTTATTATTGAAAACGAGGAATTACTGTCAACAATTTTTCCAATAATAGCTCTTTTTGATGGGTCGCGATCTCCTCCACAACCAAAAAGTGTAGTTATGTGATTATATGATTTAAATTCTTTATAGATGTCTCTGAAAGACTGTACTGTATGCGCATAATCAATTATAAAAGTACCTTTACTTCTGGTTCTTATAACTTGCCTTCTGCCCGACAATTCACGAAGAGCGGTAATGGATGAGTTAATTAGTTTTATACCATAATTTTCAAGTTTTAATATTGAGCAAATCATCAATAAAGAATAAATATTAAAATGATTTTTATTAGCTTCGTCAAAAGTAACAACATGGTTATTTATTAATATTTTATTATCTTTCATATGTTTTGATATAATTTTCTTATTTTTATACCTTGATTTTGAAAAATAAAAACACTCTAGATTTCTATATTTACTGAAATTGTTTTTCATAAGTATGGATGAATCATAATTTAAAATAGCTTTTTTACTTTGTTTCAATATAGATAGTTTCGAATTAGAATAGTTTTTGATTGTTTTATGATAATCAAGATGATCACTATGGATATTTGTTATGCACGCATAGTCAAATGCTAAGCCCTTTACTCTTCCTTGATGTAAACCTTGTGATGAACATTCAATAATAATATAATCACATTTCTTAGAGACAAAATTTCTATAATATTTATAGATTACGTCAATAGGTGGGGTTGTATAATCACTATCCACTAATGCGGGATAGATTCCGCATCCCTCGCTTGTTATTACCCCCACTTTCTTTTTTAAATAGGTTAATGATTGTGCTAATAATAAAACAGAAGATGTTTTACCATTTGTACCCGTGATACCTATAGTTTTAACTTTATGTTTATATCCTATGAGATCAACATTAAACAACATATGAAAAAGATTATCTAAGTTTTTTTGAATTAAAAAAGGTATAGAAGTCTTTAGGTCACTTCGTTTGTATAAAAATTGCGTAACAAATCCTGATGCTCCATTAGATATTGCATTTTTTATATTTTTAAAATTTTTCGATTCATCAGAATCAATGGATATGAAAATTTGCCCTGATTTAACTTTTCTAGAATCTATACAAAACCTATCACTAAATTTAATAGCCCTTTTTGAGTTACTAATAATGAATTTTTCTAAATGTACTAAATTATTGTCTGTTATTAGCATAACTTATATCATTTAAAATTCTCATTGAATGTTGCATAAATTCGCCAAAAATAGGTGCTGCATGAAGACCTCCAGAGCCTTCCTTATTTTTTGGGTTCCTTACTATGACAGCAGCAACATATTTAGGTTCAGGGTCTCCTAGTATTCCAACAAATAAGGCGTTATGTTTATCTTTTGCATATTTGCCATCTACAATCTGTCTAACTGTACCTGTCTTGCCATAAACCGTGTATCCTTCTACTTTAGCCTGCCTTCCTGTTCCATCGTTTGAATGTACTACATCTCTCATCATATCTAATACTTTTATTGAGTTATCCCTATTTAAAATATTATCTTTTTTAAAGTCTTTATTATTTTTCAAATAATTTATTTGTACCCTGTTGCCATAATTAGCAAGTGTAGTGTAAGCACTTGCAAGATGCATTAGTGATGTTGAGAGACCATATCCATAACCGAGACTCATATGGCCTGAATTTGATAACTCAGATGAAAGCGGCAAAGAACCAGTTTTTGATCCGGGTAAATTTAGAAATAGTGATTGACCGAAACCTAGTTCATTTAATCCGTCTATAAGCTGTTTCTTTGAGAGTTTACTTGAGACTTTTGCTGCTCCGATGTTACTAGATAATTTAATAATATCTCTTGGACTTACTTTTCCTAAATATTTCCAATCTTTAATTTCTTTATCTTCAAGTAGAATAACGCCCGGTGCGGTATTTATTATTGTTGATTCACTAATTACTTCATTGTGTAAGCCGTAATATATTATCAATGGTTTTATAGTAGATCCAGGTTCAATTAAATCATAGACAGCCCGGTTTTTAATTTTCTTCCCTCTAAACTCACTCCTTCTATCTGGATTAAATGATGGATAGTTAGTCATTGACATTATGTCGCCTGTATTTGATTCAATTAAAATTATAGAGCCACTCTCAGCTTTAAATTTTGTAATATATTTTCTGAGGGTTTCATATGCAATTATTTGTATTCTTTTATCCAATGTGAGAAAAATATCTTGGCCTGGGACTGGTTTTCTTATAATGCCTATTGTTTCAATGGGACGACCGATATTATCTTTTTTCACTTTTTTTAATCCATGCTCTGGTAATAGAATTTTATTACTTATGAATTCAATACCTTCTTGTCCTTTATCATCTATATTTGTAAATCCTAAAATATTTGAAAAAGGTTTACCGCCTAGATAACTTCTTTTATTTTCATTAATAAAATAAAGATTAGGATTATTTAAACTCTTAATTTTTAAATAAAAATCTTTCGAGACATGTCTTTTCAAATAAAATTCTTTTTTATTTTTATTTTTATAAATAATTTGTTTTAATTTTTTTTCAGATAAACCAAGATCTTTAGATAATTCCATAATAGATTTATTGTTACTCTTATATAATCTACTCGGATTAATGCAAAGAGTTTTTATTGGTAAAGACATAGCTAAAACATTATTGTTTCTATCATAGATACTTCCTCTTTGTGCGGTCAGTTTAACACTATGAATTTGCCTTTTTTCAGCCACTTCAAGAATATTCTCTTTGCATGATCCTTTATTAAAATAAAAACAATCCGTTGCATTAACTTGAATCTGATATAGTCTAAAAATTATTATTATCAAAACAAGAAAGGCTGCCACTATAAATAATGACAGCCTCAGGTTCTGATTTTTTTTTAGATTATTAATCAGCTTGTTGTCTTAAAAATGCTGGAATATCGAGAGATGTCTGATCTTCCTGCTGACTAACATTTACTTGTGTTATTGCATCATTTTTTGCTTCACTATTACTAGGATATGAAATACTAGGATTATTAGTTGTGCTTTCTTGTGTGCTTTGGTTAACTTCAGAAGAATTTACATCTATTTTATTATCTTGTGAAAAACCAGTAGCAATAATAGTCACACGTAAATCTCCGATGTTATCATCTTCTTTAATACAGCCAGTTATAATTTTAGCATCTTCATTTGCTATTTCTCGAATTTTACTACCAATAACCTCGAATTCATCAGTAGTTAGATCAGAACCAGAAGTGATATTAACTAATACACCGCTCGCGCCTTGAAGATCAATATTATCTAGTAGCGGACTACTAAGAGCTGCAGTTACAGCATCGATGGCACGATTCTCGCCTGATGAAACACCTGATCCCATCATGGCCTTACCCATCCCAGACATTACTGTTTTAACATCAGCAAAATCAACGTTCATGAATCCCCTGATAGTTATTATCTCTGTAATACCTTTAACAGCTCCTCTTAGAACGTCATTAGCGTTTTCAAATGACGAGAATATAGACTCTCCACCACCATATACTTCTTTCAATTTCGAATTAGGTATCACTATAAGTGAGTCCACCCATTGCTCAAGGTTATCAATGCCCTCTTGAGCGTTAGACATTCTCTCTGGACCTTCAAATTCAAATGGTTTGGTTACTACAGCAACCGTTAAAATACCAAGATCTCTAGCAATCTGGGCAATCACAGGTGCTGCACCAGTTCCTGTTCCACCGCCCATGCCAGCTGCAATAAAAAGCATATCAGCGCCTTCAATAGACTCTTTTAATATTTCACTTGCTTCTAATGCTGCTTGTTTACCTTTTTCAGGATCTGCCCCAGCGCCTAAACCTTTTGTGATTTCAGAACCAATCTGTACGGTAGTTGCACCACTCACATCTCTTAATGCCTGAACATCTGTGTTTGCAATTATGAAGTCAGCTCCATGAATTTGGGACTTAAGCATTGATATGATTGCATTACCGCCACCACCTCCAACACCAATGACTTTGATAACCGCGTTCTGATTATAATTATTTACTATTTCAAACATGGTGTTCCTCCTAATTGTTTAAGTTCATGATTAAAATTCTTTCTTTAGATGGAAGGCTCATTCCAAGCGCTTCACCTAAACCGCTCTTTTGAAGTTTACTATCAGTGAGATTTACCTTTTGCTCTAAAAGCTCTCTATATCTCTCTGATGTTTCAAATAATATTCGCTCATTCTTTGAAACTTCTATATTAAGTGTTCTGTTTTGATATTTAACAAAAATAGCGCCAAATGCAGATACAGTAATCAAAACTATTAATATTAATGTTGTCCCAAGGTTCATGATTGTTTCTCAAGTACATTAATTTTGGCAGATCTTGAACGAGGATTTATTTCAATCTCTTCATCGGATGGCTTAATTTTTTTTATTAAATTAAACATTTTGTCCATAAAATCTTGTTTTATTGGAATTTTTCTTGGCGCTGATAAGTAGTGATCTGTATATATTAGAAAATCTTTAATCACTCTCTCTTCTAGAGAATGATAAGTGATTAATACAAGCCTTCCTTTTGGTGCAAGAACATCGAAAGATTTCTCTAAAACATCCTTTAGTACATCCAATTCTTTATTGATGAATATTCTTAGAGCTTGAAATGATCTTGTAGCATTATGTTTATGCTTATCATTTACTAAAACAGATTTATTAATAATATCAACAAGTTCAAAAGTATTTGTTATTCTGTTTTTTTCTCTGTACCTAATGATATTTCTAGCAATTCTTTTTGAGAACTTTTCTTGACCATACACTCGGAGTATTCTTTCAATTTCTTTTTCTGGTAATTTATTCAAGTAATCAGAAACAGTTTTACCTTCCAATCTATTAAATCTCATATCTAATGGAGCGTCTTTAGTAAAGCTAAAGCCCCTATCGCCATCATCTAAGTGAACTGATGAAACTCCTAAATCAAATAGTATCCCATTTACAGCCCCATAAATGTTCCATGTCTTCGCGTATTCATGAAGAGAAGAAAAACATCCATGTCTTAGGGTAAATCTCTTCTCATCTGATAATTCATTCGTATTAAATTCGATAGCATCAATATCTTTGTCTATTCCATATATTCTAGCTTTCTTACTTGTTGAATCTAGAATCTCTCTTGTATGCCCTCCATAGCCTAGAGTTGCATCTATGTAAATGCCATTTTCATCTGTAATTAGCTGATGAATAGAGTCTGCTTTCAGTACTGGGATATGAAAAGATGTATTATCCATTTTTTCTAAACTCCATTATTTTTTCATATGCAGTTGTAATTTTTATAAAGATTCTTTGAGCATCAATGTTGTCATTGTTTTTATCAGGATGATATTTAGATGCTAGGCGTTTGAATGCTTTTTTAATAATATCCAAATCTTCATTTGGAGATACGCCAAGAGTTTTGAAATAGTTGTTATTGATCATATGCTAATATCACTCAGTGCTTCAGCATCATCATTAGAAGTCACCTCGTCTCTCCACTTATCTACATTTTGATTCCATAAATTTTGATCCCATATTTCGAACTTATCACCCTGACCTATAAGAATAATTTTTTTAACTAATGATGCATATTCTCTCAATGGTTTAGAAATAAGTATTCTGCCGGAGGAATCAACATCAATATCTTCAGCATGACCCACTAATAATCTTTGTATTCTTCGAGCGTTCTTATTAAATGATGGTAATTCATTGATTTTGCTTTGTATTTTTGCCCATATACCAGAGGGGTAAAGTAGTAGACATTTTTCTTCAGTATCGATGGTAATAACCATAGAGCCTTTTAAAAGTCCCGTGATATGGTCTCTGTAGGTTACAGGAATACCTAATCTACCTTTTGAATCGAGGTTGATGTTATGTATACCTTTAAATAAATTATCCATTATTCTCCACTAATTGACAAAATATTCCATTTATCAACACTATATGCCTTATTTTTATTATTTGCAAGCACAAGAAGCGTTAAATCAATGATTTTTCAAAAAATATGAAATATATTAATCTGATATAAATCAATAGTTTATATTGTATATATGAGGATGTGAGAGTTAGTTGATAAGCCGGGTTCTGTCTTGTACAGCCATTTATCTAGGGTTATTGTCACCAATAACCTCATAAGCAGCAACCACGTGATTATTTTGGGATTAATCACAAATTTGCCTTGCTCCAAGCGGGGTTTACTTTTGCCTAATTAGTTACCTAATCAGCGGTGAGCTCTTACCTCACCTTTTCACCCTTACCTTCAATGAAGGCGGTTATTTTCTGCAGCACTTTCCAAAACTCACATTTTCCAGGTATTACCTGGCGCTTTTATCCCTGGAGCCCGGACTTTCCTCTATGTAGAACATAGTAGCTGTATAACTAACTCTCAGATGTATTATAAATTTCTACTGGCAGTAATCAATCTATTTTCTTGCTGCAAGATACGCTACCCATGCTGGATCTGCATCACATTTAGTGACCTTATAAAACCTTTCTGTTTCTTCATTTTTCTTCTCATTCCAACCTTGCATATATACATCTACTTTGGTGAATCCAGCTTCTTTAAGGCATTCTTGTATTTCCGGTAGCATCCATAATCTCCACTCATAGGTAAATGCTCTTTTACGTGCTGTCTTATCAGGAAACTCAAAATGAATATGACATTTGATCTCATGAGTAATAGGATTAAAAGAAGACTGATCCCATACGTATGTAAAATTTTTGTGTTTCGTTCTTTCCTCCAAAAGCTGATGAGCTTCATAACCGCCAAATGCATCCAGCATAAATATTCCTCTGTTTTTCAGTTGTTTATATGCATGTTTGAAATAATCTATTAATTTTTTTCTCTGTTTAAAAACAAAATAGCTGAAATTTGTGGCTAAAATACAGTCAACTTTATCAGTATTGAACTTTGATGAATCTCCGTAACAAATCTTGATTCTTTTTTGCTGTTCTGAACTAAGTCTTGATAAAGCTGTTTTCTTTGCCTCCTTAATCATGGTTCTATCTAAATCAACAGCAATGGCAATATTATCTTTATTATCGCGAACCCACTCAGAGGATATTAAAGCAGAAGCACAGAAATCCTCTCTAAGACTCTTACATTTTGTTTTGTTATATCTCTTGAATAGCTTATTAATGAAACTTACTTCAAATTCTGTACATTGTACAGACTCCTCATAGAGTCTGTTAATATCTGCATTACGAGCAGTTAACTTTCTTCTCTTCATAGTCATTCTCAACAAAAAAGTTATCTAAATTCTCAATACGTTGGTTAGAATTAACTAAATTATGAAGATATATTCTCCACTTTTTAGATAGTGCTGTCCCTTTATATAAATTAGTAAGGTGTTTAAGCGCATATTGCTTATTAAGTGCCTCCTCAGCATCTAATCGACTAATGTATTCGCGAACAACATCTTGGATTGAAAAGGTAACATTATTTGAAAAAATAATATGCTCTACTTCTGACAAAAACATAGGATTATTATAAATTTTTCTTCCTATCATGACGCCATCATATGTATCCAACATTTTTTTAATTTCATTGATATCTTCAATGCCTCCATTGATATAAATATTAATGTGAGGAAATAATTCTTTAAGTTTCAAAACATCATGATACCTGAGTGGAGGAATGCTTCTATTTTTACGAGTTGATATACCATTCAAAATAGCATTTCGAGCATGAATATAGTACGTGTCACACCCAGATTCACTTGTTATTCGAATAAATTCTTTAATGTTTTTTAAATCATGATCATAACCTAGACCTAATCGAGTTTTTATTGATACTGGAATATTTGTTAGAGCTTTTATAGCTTCTACATACTGAGCAACTTTAATTGGATCTTCAATTTGGCATGCACCAAAGCCGCCCTTTACAACTTTAGAACTTGGGCATCCAATATTTAAATTAATTTCATCAAAACCTTGCTCTGATACAATCTTAGTACATTCTACAAATTTATTTCTATCATTGCCTGCAAGTTGAATTACTAAAGGGTGTTCTGTTTCATTAACTAAATATTTTTTAAAACTGCCTCTGATAAGAGAATCGACTGTTATCATTTCAGTAAATAAGACAATATTTGGCGAAATTATACGTACCAATTTCCTAAAATATTTATCTGTTCTACCTACCATAGGTGCCAAGAAAACTTTCATATCTATTTATATAAGTTATTTATTTCTAATTATCTGACTATAATATTGTAATGTCACACAAATTACAAAAGGATGATGTATCAGTTGCAATCTTAGCTGGTGGCAAATCATCACGAATGGAAGGTGAAGACAAAGGATTAATAAGGTTCAATGGCAAATTAGTGCTTTCAAGGATTATCAGTATAGCAAATGAATTCTCATCAGATGTATTTGTGATAGCAAATAACAACCTCAAAGAATATGAAAAAATACATAAGCAGGTATATACAGATATCTTAGATGATTTCCAGGGACCTCTCTCAGGTATATACACAGCTCTTAAAAAATGTAAAAACCATAAGTTAGTAGTATTGCCATGTGACGGGCCTTTTGTAAATAAAGCATATTTTGAAACCCTGCTTAATCATACTGGAAATAGCTCAATAAAAGTAATTAGAACTGGTGATAGATTACAGCCTGTATATGCTTGCATAGATTCATCTTTAGCTAATAATCTCCAAGAATTCCTACAATCAGGGGAGAGAAAGATCGATAAATGGTATACTTCATGTGGATTTGATGAAGTATTATTTAATCATGATAATGAAATGTTCTTAAATATAAATTCAAAAGAAGATATAGAAATAAATAAAGATTTAATAAGTAAAATATATGGATAAAAAAAAGATTGCATGGTGTATAACCGGTTCTGGTCACTATCTAAAAGAATCAATAGAATTGTTGCTTACACTTGAGAATGTTGATTTATATTTAAGTAAAGCTGGTGAGGAAGTATTAAAATGGTACAACTATGATTTATCAACCTTTAAAAAGAAGAAGATAAAAATATTCAAAGATATAACATCTAGTTCTGCCCCAGTTAGCCTTTTATATGAGTCAGTTTATAAATTGATTGTTATCTCACCAGCTACTTCTAACACTATTGCATTAATGGCACAGGGTATTTCAACTAATTTGGTGACTAATATGTTTGCACAGGCAGGAAAATGTGAAGTCCATTCTTTAGTTTTTGCATGTGATACCGAGCCTGTTGTTATAACTCAAGCACCTAAAAAGCTTGTGACTCTATATCCAAGAGATATAGATTTAAAAAACTATAAAACATTAAAAAAATTTAAAAATGTAACCGTTGTTGATAATGTGAAAGCATTAAAAATGAGCCTTAAGAAACTAAATAAATGAAAAATATATTATTTATTACGGGTAAATTAGCAGAAAAAGGATTAAGAACAGTTATTGAATCTATCGAAAATAAAGATTTTACATATGAGATAAGAAATCTAAATGTAAATGTTGCTGCTTTACTTACAACAGACATGATTGAGAGAAGAATAGGAAATATAGATTCTTTTGATGAAATTATTATCCCAGGAAGAGTTCGTGGCGACTTAGAATCTTTGAAAGAAAATATTAACAAAAAAATAATACGCGGTCCTGATGAACTAAAAGACTTGCCCACACTTTTTGGTGCTAGTCCTGTAAAATATGATTTATCGAAATTTGAAACATCTATATTTGGAGAAATTACTGATGCTTTAAATATGACAGTCGAGGAAGTAATTAAAAGAGCTGAATATTTTAGATTGGAGGGTGCTGATGTAATTGATATTGGCTGCTTACCAAATAAAAAATTTCCTCACTTGGAAGAAATAGTGCAAGAGCTAAAAAATAGAAACTTTTATGTAAGCATAGACTCCCACAATACTGAAGAACTAATTAGAGGCTCAAAAGCAGGGGCAGATTATTTGCTAAGTATTAAAGATGAGACTTATCACATATTGGAAAATTTAGATTCATACCCTGTTCTCATTCCAACAGATAATAATATGCCGAATTTCTACAAGCTCATTGATAGAGCAGTACAAGATAAACTTACTTTTATAGCTGATTCAATACTGGATCCTATTTCTTATGGCTTCACTAAGAGCATAGAGAGGTATATCTACTTAAGAGAAAAGTATCCTGACATACATATTATGATTGGGATAGGAAATATAACTGAGCTCACACATGCTGATACGTCTGGTATCAATATGATAATGCTTGGTATAGTTGAAGAATTAAAATTGAATCATATTCTTACTACACAAGTAAGTAGACATTGTTCAACAGTAATTAGAGAAACTGATTTGGCAAGGAGAATAATCCATGCAGCATCAGAGAATAATATTACTCCAAAGCATATCAATAATGGCTTATTAATAAATCATGGCCATAAAGATTATGCTTACACGTCTGATGAATTAAGTGATATGAAAAGCAATATAAAGGATAAGAATTATCGAATATATGTAAATGATGATGGAGTGCATTTATTCAATAAAACGATTTATAAAGTATTTTCTGATCCTTATGATTTTTATGAATTCCTAGAAGTAGATGAAGATTCAGGGCATTCATTTTATTTAGGTGTTGAGCTTGCTAGAGCACAAATTGCATATCAATTAAGAAAAGAGTACTCACAGGATGAAGAGTTAGATTGGGGTTGTTTGATAGACAAAAAGGCAGATAATAAATTACAGTCTAAAGAATTGGGACCAACATTTAAGAAAAGAAAATGATTCACGAAGTAATCGTCACTACAATCAATAAAGATAAAAAAGTACATATTGCTCCGATGGGTGTGAAGATTCTTCAGTCTGATTCAAAAAAATTAGTACAGATTTCACCTTTCAAGCCATCTCAAACTTTGAATAATATTTTAGAAACAAAAATCGCAACAGTAAATTTTATAGATAATGTTAAAGTTTTTTCCGGAATAGTTACTGGAGAAAAAAAAGATTGGGAGCTAGAAGTATTTGATGATAAATGTGCTCCTCACCTTCAAAATACAAATACACACATGAATGTTAAAGCGATTGAAGATCATGACGATCCTGTAAGGCCAAGAATTATATGTGAAGTTATCAACGAACAAATCCATAGGCCGTTTTTGGGTTTCAATAGAGCTCAGTTTTCTGTTATAGAATTAGCAGTACTCTCAACACGTCTTGGGAGAATTGATGATAATAAAATTAAGGATGAGATGAAATACCTAAAAATTGGAATTGATAAAACTGCTGGTAAAAATGAAAAAGAAGCTTGGGAATGGATAGAGAAAAAGATAAATATCTACTTTGAAAATAATGATTAAATCTCTAGCTAGTATCAAAAATATCAAAGAGGCTTCGCTTATGGCTGATTATGATTTTGATATAATTGATATAAAAAATATTGATGATGGTCCCTTAGGATATGTAGGAAATAAAGAAGTAGAGCTTATTTCTAATGAACTCAATAATAGAATATTAAGTGTTACTGCTGGAAATAGTGATCATCCAAATAAAGATATCATTTATGAAAGACTAGAGTTTCTAAACTCTTTAAAAATTGATTTTATTAAAATCGGGATATTTGATATAAATTATCTTGAAATGCATTCAATATTTTTGAAAAAAGCATTTAATTTGAATATTAAAACTGTAGGTGTTTTATTTGCAGATAACAATATTGACATCAACATAATAAAAAAAATATGTAAACTTGACTATGATGGTCTAATGATAGATACAATTAAGAAATCTAGTAAATCAACCCTCGATATTATGAGTGATAATTTAATAAACTCTTTTGTTTCAGAATGTCATAAGATAAAAAAATTTTGTGGACTCTCTGGCTCTATGCAACAAAATACTATTGAATATGCAATGAAATTTAAGTCTGATTTTATTGGATTCAGGGGTGCGTTATGTTCACATAGTTCAAGAGATAATATTGAGTCAATTCAATGTCAAAATATTATAAAAATAATAAAAAATATTAATCAGAAAATGTATCAAGAAGCGGTTTAACTTTATCAATTGATTCATTATATTCGCTCCTTATATCAGAATCGTTTACGATACCTCCTCCGCCCCAAAAATATAAATTCTTGTTAACTGCAAGCATAGTTCTAATTGAAATATTTAAATCAGTCTTTTCATCGAATCCAATATAACCAATGCTTCCACAATAAATTGACCTGTTATTCGGCTCTAACTCTTCGATTATCTCCATAGATCTAAGCTTGGGAGCTCCAGTGATGGAGCCACCAGGAAAAGCATCTTTGATCAGATTATATATATTTGAATCATTATCTACTTCACCACTTATAGTGCTGACAAGGTGATGAACATTTGCAAATGTCTCAATCTCAAAAAGCTTATCGACTTTTATACTTCCATTTTTACAATTCATACCTAAATCATTTCTCAGTAAATCAACAATCATAAGATTTTCAGCTTTATCTTTTTCTGATGTTTTTAATTCTTTGATATTATTTTTATCAATTACTGGATCAATAGATATTGGTCTCGTCCCTTTAATAGGTTTTGTTTCAACAATTCCATTATTTATAGATAAAAATCTCTCCGGTGAAAATGATAAAATCTTACCAAATGGATAATTCATAAACGCTGAGTATGGTGACGCGAATGATTTGGTTAATGTCTTATATATTGAATATTCATCACCTTCAAATCCAAGAGAAAATCTTTGAGCAAGGTTGACTTGATAACAATCACCACTTTTAATATAGTTCTTAATTTTAGATAATTTTGAATGATATAAATCATAATTCATATTAGATTCACAACTAGATGTACAGCTAAAAGGTTCTGATTCATTTAAAGAGAGCTGGCTAATTGATAATTTTAATATGCTATCAATTAATTCATTTTTTTGATGATATAAGATAAATGATTTTCTTTTTAAATAATCATAAATTATGCACCAATCATAGATACCAAAAGCTATTAAAGGATATTGGAAATCTTTATTATTTTTCTTTTCAATATTATGAAGTTTATTACCATAATCATATGAAATAAAACCCATAGCTCCCCCACAAAAAGGAATATCATCCTTAGATTCACATTTATATTTTTCCATCGCATTCTTCAAAGAAGAAAAGATATCACTATTAAAAGATTGATTATTAGATATATCATCATCCAAGATAATTTTTTCAAGTGGGTCAGAAGTTAAGATATCAAATCTTTGATCAGGATATTTATCATTATTACTGTTAAGATATATAGACCAATCATTATTTTTTATAAATTCAAAATATTTATGGGAGGGTATCAAAAAATCTAGTTGTTCAATTTTATATGTCATTTATAACCTACACATTACATACGATGAAAATAATTTTGTTAACTCAGAACCCCTGTCAATTTCCATCTCTAAGATATTGTTAATATCTATATGATTAAGATTATTTTTTTGACCGATATGTGATATTGCTCTATATCCTAATCCTAATCCCATAATATCTAATTTTTTATCCTCATTAAAATGTTTTCTCTTGTGAAATAAAATATTATTTTCAATTAACTTAATCTGAAAATCATATATTTGTTTCGATAAATTCTTAATCAAATCTAATTTATTATATGCAAAATCAAAGCCAAATGATCTAGATATTCTCTTACATGCATTTATTTTAGAATGATCATTCATATTTAGTGCTTTAGAATATATATCATCGACAGGTAACTTATCCAAAATAACGTAAATATCAGACATAGAAGAAAATTGTTCCGGTATTATCTTATAACTCTTATTTTTGTATGTTATTTCATTAGTGTGTGCATATATAGGTGTGCGTGCACAACCAGTATATAGAAGTTCATGGGATTGTAAGCCAGTTACATCTGATATTCTTTTATTTTTAATTTTTCCATTTTTTATAATTAGAAAATCGCATGTGGTCGAACCAAAATCAATAGCTATAATGTCAGAAAATAAAGAGGATATATACAATGCAGTTGCGTACCAATTAAATGAGCCTATATATTTAAATGAGGCTTTATTTATCTTTAATGAATTTTGAAAGCCATTTTTAGTAAAGATATATGATACACACTTACTTTCTATAATTTGTTTAACAATATAATCAACACCATCCGCCCTATTATCAAAACAATCACACATTTCTGCTGACATTGTAAAATAGTTTTCAGTATGATGGTTTTTTTTACTATAAATTGAGTTTATCTTTATTACTATATTTTTGAATTTTTTATATTCCTTCCAAAATTCAAAATCAATTATGTCATACCATATAATGTCTGAGTCATTAGATATGACGCAATATTTTAGGTGGGCACCACCTATATCCCAACCTATTTTAGTTATACTTGCAGCTTTATTACGCATGATGATCCAGTTTGTTCGTTCTTTGATATATTAATGTAGTCAAGTATATGTCTATCTTTACATTTACTAATTGCAGACATAGAAGTTGTATATCTAGGATTGATATCTATCAAAAATAAATCTTCTTTATTATAAATCAAATCGAAACCTATAAATCCCTTCAAGCCAGGAACAGCTACTAAAATCTCTTCAATAAATTTAAAAAGTGAATTTCTAAAATATGGATAGATATTCACATTGATAGCATCCAGCTTAAGAACATTATTGTATCTTTTAATTATTTGTTGATTAATAGTAAGTATTTCATACCCTGTATCAGATATATAAAGATTAACGCTATATGAATCACCAGGAATATATTTTTCAATTATTCGATTTGCTTGAATTTTTAAATTCTTATTACTAGTGACCCTAACATTATTACACCCACAGCCGAACCTATCTTTGATTATATATAATGGTTGTTTTGATTTTGAAATATAAGAGTCTGCATGTGAAATATTATATCTATTACAAATATCTTTTAATAATAATTTATCACTTGTTACTAAAATAGTTTTGGGAGATGAAATTTTCATATTATCAACATATGGATTTATTTCCTTAATATAGTTATATAATATTAAATCTGATTCTGGACAAATTGGTAAGAAATAATCATAAGAGTTTATCATGTCAGTATCATAAATCATGTCATGATTATTAGCAGTAATAAGGATGGCGTTCTTATTATTTTTATACTTATAACGATAGTCACAAAAAAAGTTTACAATGCTGTCTGTCTTGCTTATGAGTGAATCTATTATTAGATTAGCTTCCGAAAGTAGACTATGATCAAATTTTTTTCCTATCAAACCTCCGCCTGTAATATACTCATATATAAGAATTTTTTTCATCATGAATATTATACCTGCAATTGATATAAAAGACGGTAAAGTTGTTAAAGCTAAACAAGGTGATAGAGATAGATACAACCCTATCAGTAAGGATTCTGGCTTTTCATCGGATCCATTTAAGTTTATAAAAGAAATGGCTAAAGTTTATCGTCCTTCCATATTTTATATTGCAGATATTAATTCACTAATAAATGAAAATCATAATATTGATTTAATAAAGGATATTGCAAGTGTGAATAAAAATATTCATTTTTGGGTAGATATTGGAGGAAAAATCGATCAACGTTTAGCTAAAAGGAATATTGAACCGATATTATGTAGTGAAAATTGTTTATCTATTAAAAATATTAATTATATATATAAAAATTATATTCATTCATATGACTACAAGAATAAATTATTAGGTTTAGATAGTTTTAAAAATTTTGATTCTTCATATAAAAATAAAATTATTTTTATGAATATAGCTGACGTGGGTAATGATAAAGGTCCAGATTATAAATATATTCGATCAATGAATAAAAAAAGTTCAGTTCAATATTACGTGGGCGGTGGAATTAAATCTACATTTGATATCAATAAGCTAGAGGCTATGGGGTTTTCTGGAGTGTTAGTATCTTCACTACTATTTAAAAATTATAAAAATTCATTTCTAATAAAAAAAAGAGCTGGCAAGTAGCCAGCTCTTTCTAACATAATCAGATATGATTACTTTTCAAATGGGTGTTCTGTAGCTTTCTTAGCAACAACATCTTGTGCCTTAGGCTCACCACTTATAGCGTTTTTGATTGCCATTTTTACAGCTTCAAAATTGTAATCGTAGATACGTTTATTATCATCAGCGTCCCAATGAATAAATACACCTACACAAATGAAAATATCGTCAGCTTCATCAGCTGGGATTGTTCCATCTTCAACGCATTCAGTTACCGCTCTTGCAACAGCTGCTTGAGCTGGTCCAAACATTTGAACTGCTTGTTTAGCACCTTTAATTGTTACTTTGTTAAACATAGCTGTCGCTGGTTTACATAGTAAGTTAGGTGAAACTACAGCTAATAAAGATGTAAAACCATCTTTGTTATTACAAAGAGTGTTACAAAATGCATCTTCTACTGCAGAACCACGTGGTCCCATTAACAAGTCGATATGTGAAATCTCGTTATCCCCACCTTCGGTTACAACTAGCGCTTCACCAACTAATACTTTGTCGACTACTGCCATTATTATCTCCTATATTTATGTTTATTAATAAACGAACGTAGCTTACCTATCTGGCAACCCAATGAAATAATCATAAATCATCATTGAAACAACCAATAAATCTGCTGATGTTCCTGGATTAACTCGAGTCATTTTGAAATGATTATCAAGAGACATTAGTTTTTTACCCCATGACTCGTGTCGAGTATCCCCGTCTAGTATTTTTATCAAATCAGAGGCCTCATTGCTAGTCTTTTTTGCTATTTTATTGCCATATTTTCTACATATGTGTGAATCTGGGTACTTTTCTAAAATTTTAAGAAAAGTATAAGAAATAGCTAATTTTTTATCATTGATCTTACGAAACGCATTATCTAGTGCTGGTATTACAAATCTAAATATATCTTCAAAAAATAAAGCGTATTGTTTAGCAATCATATCGTATTCGGATGATATTTTCATAATATCAAGAAGGGCTATATCGGGATTTGAAGTTACATCATAGTCACTATGACTACCTAATCCTCCGGGCTGAGCAAGCTTTATAGCATTACATAATTTGGATACGTCTTCACAGGTTGCCTCTATAACTACAAATTCAATAGCCTCGCAAAGAGTTAGATTTTTTTTTATAGAGAGTGATTGTACAAATAATGAACACAAAAGAATAATACCAAGATTAGTATTTTTATTAACAGCTCTTTTTGTCATAAGCACAGAGTTTTCAATTTTTTCACCTAAGGTAGAATCATTAGAAGAAATTATTTCAGCAGTTGTCATAAAGCTTTTTATAAAATCATCAGAAGAAGTATCAGGATGCCCAGACGTTTGATTTACATTACCAGGTTTTATGCACTCAATATCTAATTGGCATGAGTTTATATATGATTTTTTAATTAGATCTTGTACAAATTTAATTTTATATTTTGATAAATCCATATTACATTTCAATATTTATGTCATCAAAAGATTTACAAAGTGATCTGATATTACCTCTGATTCGACGTTCTGTAACCCTCTCCATGCTGGAATACTATTAATCTCGATGATATAGTTATTATTATTAAAACTCATTATATCAACGCCACAAAAAGAGATATTTAATAATTTACTCGCTTTCAAGGCTAGATCAATGATGGACTTGTCAATTGATTCTTTCTTGCATGATCCGCCTTTAGACACATTATTAATAAAGCTGTCACCATATCTTGTCATATAAAAATATTTATAGGTTTCATCTTTACGTATTACTAATATTCTATAATCATGATTAATTGAATTATCCAAATATTGCTGAAAATAGAAAATGTTTGAGAGGTTTTCTATTTCTTTCAGTTCGTAAGAGTTTTTTATTAATTTAACATTATCTCCTTGTGAACCAAATAAAGGTTTATAGACAATACCCTCCTTGGGTAATTGATCATCCAAGAATTTTTCAGCATTCTTGAAGTTACGGAAAATAAATGTGTTAGGTGTTTTTAAATTATTTTTACTCAGAATATATGAAGTATAAAGTTTGTCGACTGTGCTCTCAATTTTTTGTGCAGTATTAATTACCCTAACTCCCATACCTTCAAATATTTTTAATATATTTAGATAATATGTTATTTCTTCTAATGTACCACCAGGAACAAATCTTACTATTACATTATCTATTTCAGGAATAGGTGCATCATTAATAAATAGCTCTGCCTTATTATTGGATAACGATAGGCTAATATTTGATAGACATCCCGAAAAAACTTTATGTTTTCTTTTTTCTAGTGATGTTTTGAGTTGTTGAAAATGCCATCCTTCCTTTTCAGTAAGAATTAAAGTTCTAATCATTTATTAAATGAATCATCCATTAAAGATAAATCAATTTTACCGCCAGTAAATGATTTTCCAGTTTTCAAACTAGAAACAATTACTTTAGCTGGACTAAAAAGCATCTTATCAATTTTATAAAAATCATATTTGTATTCTTTGAAGACATCTGAGAAGGGTTTACCATAATCACTCGATGTACTGCTGGGAAGTCTTTTGGCTAATTCTTCTGCATCATCATTAGGTGTATCTACATATAAATGAACTAGGCCACCATATAGAATGGCATCGTTCGTCCTTCCCATACCAATTAGGAAATCAGGTGCGGGAGGTGGTAGAGGTGCTGAACCAAAACCATCTCTTACTTTATCTATTGGGAAACCTAATTCATGGACTTTATGCAAGCCTACCTCTAACACTCTTCCTACAACTTGAGTTGTTCCACATAATGAGCGAGTTGGTGTCAGAATAACTGTTAGATTCTTTTCAGATATGCTGCAGTCATTTACAATTTTATCTATAATTTCTTGAGGTGGATTTTGATCAACTTCTAACACTACTACTGTAGAGAAGAATTTATCCTCATATTCTATATCTTTGAATATTTCTTCTTTGCCGGCAAGAGCACGACATGGTCCAGAACCTAATGCAGAAAAATTATCATCATTTTGTACAAAAGATAGTGACCAGCCAGCATATTGACTTCCTAAACATGATAAAACTGGGTCTGTACTGTGTACATGTATAGATAACGGCCAATTTGGTGTGTTATTAGTCATAGAAAGGCTCACTGTTCCCAGTCCACCCATGCATATTTCCGTTATGATTCTACCTGCTTCAAGACACCCTGTAGTCTTGATTCCAGCATCTATAATTTTTGCTCCACCCTCAGATTCACTAATGCTTAAATTAAGCTTTTCATGTGAATCAATAAGTTGCTCAACTAAAGGTTTAACTTGTTTATTTAGGCTGATATTTTTATTCATATTCTAGCTGGGTATTATAACAGTCAATTATTTTCATAGCACTTATAATTCGATTTTTTATTTTAAACAAAATATCATCTTTATCATTAGAATAAAGCTTAATAGTAAACAACGGCATATCCTTTTTGATAGAATCTCCAATAGTTGGTCTATCACTTATATTTTCAAGCTCATTGATTGAATCACTAATAACTAAATCTTTTTTTGCGTACAGGATAATATATGCATAGTATTGATTACTAATCATATTCAATTCATTATCGATTAAGCCCAAATGATGCTGAATTAAGTTTTCATACTTTCTTGTATACAGTCTGTATGATGATGATAAGCGTGGATTAAAATCTAATATATATATTTTGTTATCAAGTATTTTAAAATCAATACTGCAATAGCCTTTAATTTGATATAAATTACATACACTAGAGATAAAGTTTTTTGGAAAGTCCATATTAACTTCACTTAGACCTAAGTTCATCGCTCCAGAATGAAGAAATGGAAACTTTATATTATCTTTGACTAAAAATAATTGATTAAGGCCTAATATCTTAGAATATTCACCATTTGCGATAAAAGAAATTGAGTAAGTTTTCCCTGGAAGATATTTTTGATAGTATATATTTTTTGAAAATATATTATTTCCTACATGCGTCCCACCAGAGCTATTATATTTTTTGCTTAAGAATTTATAATGATATGACTTAGAAGTTTCGGGTAGTGATATTTTTTTATTAAAAATAGCCTCATCCAAGTTATATATATTGCTCAGGTATCTATATTTTGAAAATGAATTTCCTGCTATAGAGAATTCATTATCTAGATATTCTTGTATACCTATTTTATCTTCTAATCCAGAGCCATATATAATTTTTGTTGATTCACTATCTAGATTATTGTCTTGTAAGTACTTTTTAAAAGTTTCCAAAGATTGGACATAATTCTTATCTTGTGAATACGGATCAATATAGTGAACACTTTCAGCAAGATGAGAAATATCATCATGATATGGTTCATAACCGTTAGCAATTAGTAGAACTTTTTTATACGCTTTTTTGTGCAAATTTAAATGCATCTTCAAAATCTAAGTATACTGGATCATCAGATGTATACATTAGTTTCAAACATTCATGTTGAGATTTATATTTTACATTTCCAATTGCTAATGCGCCGATACCTCGACACTTATTCGGAGATTTCTCCATAATTTTTCCACTATCCATAACGTCAACACCAGCAATACCAGATGGCGGAACGGCATTAGTGTCTGCACATATTTTTAAATTAGAACTCATTTGAACATTTTCATCGCTCATTAATTGAATCCCAGCAGCTCCTGTATTTAAAACAATGTCAGCATTATTAAGATAATCTTGCTTATCTGCATCTGCACCCGCAACAACATTTTTAGATTGATATCGGTCATTACAAATTGCCGCAGTTTTTTCGGCTTTTTCTATACTACGTCCAACTAATCTGACATTTGCTCCTGCTTTAGCGCAGATCACAGCTGATGCTACACCGACTGGACCAGTACCACCTAGAATAACAACGCTTGATTTATCTAATCCCTGATCAAAACCATCTTTAAGATATTTTTCTGTAAGGGCAACCATACCTGCTGCAGTAGTAAATGCCCCGCTTGGATCAGCAAAGACAGATACTTCAAATGGAGGCACCATATGTTTTTTTGCTTCTTGAATCATATCCATAGCTTCATGTGTATCTCTACCACCAAAAAATATCCCAGTCCTTTGCAATCCTGACGGAGATCTCGAGAATATAGCATCTTGTACAAGAGTTTGTATTTCAGTCTGTTCAGCATTTGTATAAGGAATAATGTTCGTCCACCCTGCATCAATAGCCATATTCACATCAAAAGGGCTAGCATTTTTTTCAGATGTAATTAAATGTAAGATATACGGTTTGTCCATGAAAATCTCCTATGTATAAATTAGCTTACGTGCTTTATTTTTAGCTGACACGACTTCGTATGAGAGGTTATTATACATACTTATTGCCTTATCTAAAATAGGCAAAATTTCATTTAGATCATTTTTAGAATCCACAAACATATAACTTGTTGGTCCCCAAGAACTTTGTCCACAACCCACAATAAACTGTTTAGAAATCTGATTTATAATTTTATTGATATCATTACTCAAATAAAGAGATTTCTGTACTTTTGAATAGAACATAGCATTCAACTTTTGGAATCTAGTTAAACTCTTTGCAAAAATTCTAAAGTCTTTATAAATCACAGATGGTATTAATTCATTTAGAGTAATATCAGATAAGTTCTTACGTAGATTATGAGAACTTGTAGATGCAAAAAAATTTTTTTCAGATTTTCCATGAAGACCCTTTTTTTTATTATCAAATAAAAGAATAGCTTTCCATTCTAATGGAAATTTAGTATGAAATATTATTTCACTCTGAGAGAGATCATTTTTTGGTGCATCAACAATAAAGCCTCCTTTTGTATAAGAGTTCATGCCTATACCAGATCTAAATTTCCTATTGAATATATTTGGATTTATATCTAATTTATAAAATTCAGTAATTAATTCCTCTACCGATAGTATGAGTTGCGTTCCTGACCCTAGTCCAATATGTTTTTCAGGAGAATGTATACAATCAATTTTAATCATAGTATGAAGTTTCTTTAATCTAAGAAAGTTTAATATTTTATCTGTTATATTTTTCGGAAGGTTTGATTCAAATTTTTTTGATTTTTTTATATTAACAATAGTTGCCTGACCAGAAATCGAGATACCAACTCCACCATATGTAAATGGTGTAGATGAATTCAGGCTAATAAAACCTAAATGTAGACGTGAATTAGCCTCAATTTTTACTTCCTTGAATGTGTTTTTGGTAGCCATTAAAATAGAATATATTAATGTTTTTGCATGTAAAGTTATTTATTATTGATGTAAAATAATTTATGTCAAAGATATCAGATTCTCTTAACCATAAGAATATTGTCTGTCCTTTTTGCTCTCTCCACTGCGATGATTTAGAGATAGACGTTCATGACAACAAGCTATATGTTAAAAGTAATGTTCCAAAGTCATGTGCGTACAAATATGAGAAGCTTAATCTTGCAAAATTTAAAGATATGGTTACAACCGTCAAAGGTAAACCATGTGAACCGAAAAAAGCTTACCAGTATTCTAAACAACTCATAAAGAAGTCAAAAGAGACGGTTCTTCTCAACTCAAGCAGCGATGTGAATGTTACTCGCGAGGTATTATCGACTGCATCAAAGGTTAATGCTATTGTTGATCATGTTAATAGTAGCATTTTTTTAAAAAATATTAGTATTTATCAGAGGCGAGGTTACATGGCGACATCTCTGACAGAGATTAAGAATAAATCAGACGTCATTATTGTCTTTTCTAATAATCTTTTTAAAACTTATCCCCGTTTGATGGAAAAGTTTCTTGCAACTAAAAACAGCTTTAGTGTCAATTCGAAAAAAAAAGAAATATATGTAATTGGAAATAAAAAAAATAATATAAAAGACTGCAATATCAGGGATAAGAGGATAACTTATGTAGATTATAACAATAGAAATATTACTAAACTGTTAAATAGCCTTATTAGTAAGAAAAATGAATCTTCAATTAGCAATAAGGTCTTCAATAAGTTACTTGCTAGTATTGAAACATCCAAATATTTATCTGTTCTTTGGGCCACATCTGAGTTTGAGAGTTATAAAGAGTGTGATGAAATTATATATAATATCTCTGCATATGTTGTCTCGCTCAATAAGACATCGAGAGCAGCTTGTTTATCATTATCAGGAAATGATGGGGATGTAAGTTTCACACAAACTTTAGGATGGATGACAGGATTCCCATCTAGAATTAAATTTACAGGGAATTTCTTTGAGTATGATAAAGATGCAAATAACGCAATACAACTAATCAATTCAGGAAATTCAGATTTAGTGATACACCTTAATTCCCTTTCAGAGAAAAAGTTAGTCTTGAATAAAAAAAATAAGAATATTGTCATTGGACGACCATGCACCAAGTTTAATATTGAACCAGATGTATTTATATCATGTGGCATACCTGGTATTGACTTTAAAGGACATATATTTAGAACAGATAATGTTGTGAGTTTGCCATTGACATCATTGAGGATGTCCCACAGCAGAAGTACCCAAGAAATACTAAGAGAGATTCTTGAATAATGACTACCCTATGTTTAAAAAATGGTCAGATTTTTGATCCTATAAATAAAATTTTCAATAAGAAGAAAGATATCTATGTTAAAGATGGAAAAATTGTAGAAAAATTAAATGAAAAAATATCTGAAACTATCGACTGCAAGAATAAAATTATTATGCCAGGTGCTATTGATTTGCACACACACATAGGTGGTGGAAAAGTAAATATAGCAAGATTAATGCTACAAGAATTTCATAACAACAGTGACAGAGACTATGATTTAACTGCTGATTTTATTCCAAGTACACTTAAAACTGGGCTCCAATATATTAAAATGGGTTATACATCCTGCTTTGAACCAGCTGTGCTTCCTATAAATGCTAGACAGTCTCATTCAGAAATGGCTGATACACCGTTCATAGATAAAGGCGGTTATGCGCTTCTTGGTAATGATGATTTCCTATTAGATCTGATTTCAAGAGGAGCTCATCAATCAGAGATTAACGACTACGTAGCATTCATATTAAAAGCAACACAATGTATAGGTATAAAAGTTGTTAATCCGGGCGGAATAAATGCTTTTAAGTTTAATCAACGAGCACTGAATGTTGATGAAAATTCAGTCAGGTATAAGATAACACCGCGTAAAATTGTCCGTTTACTCGCAAGAGCTGTTTATGAGTTAGGCGTGCCCCATCCTCTACATGTTCACTGCAGTAACCTAGGCGTCCCTGGAAATTTTAAATCAACGATTGAAACCATAAAAGCTGCTGAGGGATTACCTGTGCATATTACTCATATTCAATTTCATAGCTATGGTAATAATGGAGATCGAAACTTTTCATCAGCCTCTGCTGAAATAACTGACTACATAAATAAAATACCAAATCTGACATGTGATGTTGGCCAAGTTTTGTTTGGACAAACAGCTACAATGTCTGGTGATAGCATGAAACAACATGCAAATCATAGTCATGCTCATCCAGATAAATGGCTTTGTATGGATATCGAATGTGAGGCTGGCTGTGGTGTTGTTCCGTTTAAATATACAGATCAAAGCTTTGTAAACGCTCTACAGTGGGCGATTGGGCTTGAAACATTTCTTTTGACAGAAGATCCAGATAAAATATTTCTTACTACAGACCATCCTAATGGAGCCCCATTTACATCATACCCTCATTTAATAAAACTACTTATGAATAAGTCATTCAGAGATAATTTGCTAGATCAACTTTCAGTAGATATTTCAAAACATACTATTTTAAAAGACATAAAGAGAGAATATACATTATCAGAAATTGCAACAATGACTCGATCTGCACCTGCTAGGATCTTAGGTCTGACAAATAAAGGCTCCCTCTCAAAAGAGGCTGATGCTGACATAACGATCTATGATAGCAATATTAAAGATGTAGAAGAGATGTTTGCAAGCCCAACGCATGTTATTAAAGATGGAGTTGTAGTAGTTAAAGATGGTGAAATAAAAAACTATACATGGGGTAAAACACAAGTCGTTAAGCCCGAATATGATGCTACTATTGAGAAAAAGCTTAAAAAATATTTTGATAAATATCATACTATTGCATTACCTAACTACTCTATCAGTAATGATGAAATGTCAGAGGTAATTGGATCTGATATAAATGAAGTTAAATGTAGCAGGAAAAGAATATCATGAAAATTAATGGGTTAGCTATTGAGAATACCTTTGCTGAAGCTTTCAATATGAAAGCAAGTAGGATAATTGTAACAGCTGATAATATAAAGTGGGCTAAAAATGCAGCTACATCATTTACCGGATTTGCAACATCTGTTATCGCTTGTGGAATAGAAGCTGGCATAGAAAGACAGTTGAAAGCCAAAGAAACGCCAGATGGAAGACCAGGGTTCGCCGTACTTCTATTCTCAATGTCACGAAGTCAACTAGAGAAACAGCTTGAGACAAGGGCTGGGCAGTGTATCTTGACATGTCCAACTACTGCCCTGTTTTCAGGTCTTGATGGAGAAGATATGATTCCCCTTGGAAAAAATTTAAAATATTTTGGTGATGGTTATCAAATATCAAAACGTATCGATAAAAAAAGATTTTGGAGAATACCGGTGATGGATGGAGAATTTATGTGCGAGGAGACGACTGCACGTGTCCCAGCAATTGGTGGTGGTAATTTTATATTGTTGTCAAAAAATAGAGCTTCATGTCTTTCAGCATGTGAGATAGCAGTGAATGTAATGAGTGAAATTGGTAACATTATAACCCCATTCCCAGGTGGAGTTGTCAGGTCTGGATCTAAAGTTGGCTCTAAGTACAAAGCATTGATAGCATCAACCAATGACGCATTTTGTCCATCTCTAAGCGGCATTACCGGTAGCAAATTGCATAAAAGTGTTAATTGTGTAATGGAGATAGTTATAAACGGCTTAACCAAAGAAGATATTGATAAGGGTATACGTGAATCGTTGATTGCAATATCTAAATCTAAATATAAAAAAGATATTGTGTCTGTCTCAGCTGGTAATTATGGTGGAAAGCTAGGTCCGCATCACTTTCATTTAAGAAAGATATTAAAATGAAACCTTTAGTCTTTAAATGCAAAATCAAAGATAAACAAAGACTGGATATGAGTTGGCTTTCGAAAATCAAAACGTCCAGTTTGTCGAAAATTAAAAACCTCCGGGTAAACTATGGAACTAAAGGATATAAGTTGTCTACTTTGTTCGATGTATCGGGTAATAATTTCAAAGATATTATAATTAGTAATTCAAATAAACACCTAGATAATATTGGTAATAATCTTGAAGACAAAAAAATTACTATTTTTGGAAATGTTGGATTTGGACTTGCAAAGGGCATGTGTAGTGGGGAGATTATACTAAATGGTAATGCTGGTAAAAATGCATGCTCAGGGATGAAAGGAGGTTCTGTACATATTCTAGGTAATGCAGATGATGGGTTTTGTAGTTTGCCTACAAGCATGAATGAAGGACTTGTTGATGGGTTTATATACGTGCAAAAAAATGTTGGAGATAACTCTATTGTAAGAATGAGAAGAGGGAATATTATAATAGGTGGAAACCTTGGGTCAGGTTCATGTCTCGAGCTAATATCAGGTTCTGTAGTTGTTTTAGGAAAAATTGGTAATAACTTTTGTCATAATGCTCGTAGAGGAACAATTTTTACAAGAGATAAATCTATATGTCGGGAATATATTAGAGCAAATCAAACAGATTTAACCTTTTTTAATTTCTATAAAATAAAAATTAATAAAATACTAAATAAAAGTATAATTAATTCGTCAAAGCCTGTGAGGTATTTCGGGACTAAGTCTGGAAAGGAACTTATGGAGCTGTTTGTTATATAGTAAAATTACCTCATCATAGGAGGCACAAGCTTGCCTTCATATTTTTGAGCGAACTTATAGCCTTCAATTTGATTTCTTATGAAGTTGATCATGTCGTCCGATGCAAACTCTCTTTTACCTACTGCTCTGTATATTAATCTTCCCTCTGGATTTAAAAGGAAGGTTGTAGGTAGGCCTGGAACTCCCCAATTAACCTCTAATTCCATATCGACATATATTGGGAAAGATATTGGCATGAGTTTTTTAAATTCTTCTATGTTTTCTGGTCCTGGGCCAACATGAAGACCAAGAACTGTGAATTTATCACTTTTAAGTGTTTGATGAAGATTCTCTAATAATGGCATCTCAACTTTACATGGGTTACACCAAGTTGCCCAGAAATTAACTAAAACAAATTTACCTTTTAAGTCTTGTAAAGTTCTTTTTTCACCATTCATGTCAATAACATTTAACTCTGGTGCCATATCTGCAGCTGGCATTGGATCCATAAGCATTTTTGTAGGGAGAGGATATTTTTCTGATTGGGCTAGATGGAAAGGTGTTATCAGGAAAATGACAAGAAATATAATAAAATATTTCTTCATCATTAATATTTCAGTTTATTATCATGAAACCAGTTTGGATCCTGCAGTGATACTTCCCCTATTGGGGCCGCAAAAGCATCCATAACTAGTGTGTCCATGTTTGAACCAGTTAGCGTTTTAAGAAACTCTACTACATCATCCACTTCTTGTTTACTCAAGTTGAGAGGCATCATAAGAGGACTAATGGTTTCATTTTTCATCTTACCAACTTCTCTTACGCCGCCTTCATTGTAGAAATCAACAACGTCTTTTAATGTAGCTAATTGACCGTTGTGCATATAAGGACCTGATAATTCAACATTTCTCAATGATGGTGTCCTTATTTTCCAACGATCACCAGGATCTTGAGTAATTAAATAAAGACCTAAGTCATTAGGTTTAATTTCGTTTTTAAATCTTGAGTCATTCGCATAGACAGATGTATCAACATCGACCTCTATGCCTGGTGCTAATACTACTTTTTTGCGAGGAGGTTCAACATACATAGAAGATTTAAATCCTATTCCAGTATTATGAAGTTTCTCATCTGTAAATAATGCATATTCATCGTTTACTAAATGACATGCCATGCAATTACCCTTACCTTTAAAGATTTCGAAGCCTCGCTTAGCAGATTTAGAAATAGCACTTGATTCATTATTGTAGTACCACTTATCAAATGGTGAATTGCCACTTAGTAGACTGTATTGATAAGCGGCAAGTGCCCTCGATAAAGAATCCATATTCACTGGTCCACCATATGCAGTTTCAAACAAGCCTTCGTAATCAGGTATATTTTTAATTTTATTTAGAATATATCCAGGTGACGGATTCGCCATTTCATTGTGAGCTAGCAAAGGTCCCCATACTTGATCTTCAAGAGAATTTTCTCTCGCATCATGGAAGAACCTAGATAAATAGGCAGCGTTCACAACAGTAGGAGCATTTCTTGGGACAGACCTTCCCTCAGTGCCTACAGCAGTTGCTAATTCATTTTGTGCAAAGCCCATTTCTGGTACATGACATATAGCACAAGATATTGTATCTGTATGAGACAGCCTTCTATCAAAAAATAATTTTCTACCTAAATCAATTTTTTCAGGTGTAAG
>ERZ802827.241-NODE-241-length-29634-cov-11.4918_pt1 | contig 29634 bp, 32 predicted proteins | sample MGYA00345652_ERZ802827 | MGnify/ENA primary metagenome ERZ802827 (study PRJEB30503, sample SAMEA104212372) | marine metagenome | biome: Westerlies Biome; feature: [SRF] surface water layer (ENVO:00010504) within the epipelagic zone...; material: water... | reverse complement strand
TAGCTTTTGTCTCTTCAATAATTTTTGCTCCTTTTTTTCTTGCTCCCTTTGCTAGAGCTTGAGATATATCTGTGGGATTTGCCTGACCATCGGTGGGAAGAAAAGCTGCACCGTAAACATCATCTATATTCATAATAGGCCATAGGTCATTTGCTTCTTTTGCGGATAAGAGCTCCATTTCAAGACCAAAAGAATGAGCTGTAGTTGTCTGTCTTAACACCTCTTGCCATCTTTCTTTATTACAAGCAAGTCTTAGACCGCCGTTCATTTTCCAACCAGTGCTCAGACCTGTTTCTTCTTCTAACTTATTGTAGAGATCTACTGAATACCCTAACAATTGGGTAATATTCGCATTTGTTCTTAATTGACCTACTAAACCTGCTGCATGCCAAGTACTTCCAGAAGTTAATTTACCACTTTCAATTAAACTTACTTCATGACCTAATTCTGCTAAATGATAAGCTGTAGAACAACCAACTATCCCCCCTCCAATGATGACAATCTTTGAACTATTGATCATTATAAATTTTCAAATGAATCTCTAAATTTTGATAAATTTTCAGATGTATAATCTGCATAACTAAAATCTAGTTTGGATGTAATTTCAGAGACCATACTCCACATAGTTTCTCTTAAAAGACTTGCTGTTTTCATGGCGTTATATTTAATTATCAATTCTTTTGATGGTTTTTTATCAAAATACATCTCTAGTGCTAAATTTTCCATATCAAGATCAAAGTCATTATTAGAAGCCAATCCTCCTATATCGAACAACGGATCATTAAATCCACCATACTCCCAATCAATAACCCATATTTTAGAACCATCGTCTAAAAAATTTGCTGCTAAAAGATCATTGTGTCCAAAGACTATTTCCCTTGGAGATGATAGCTCTTGCAACTTGTTAGACTTTGAGAGTAAATCTGATATTAGTGAGGAATGAGTACTTTTATTTTTTAATAAAAAATTAGAATAATATTTAATCACATAGAAGACCCAAAAAATTGATGGTTGACCTGACAGCTTGTTAGGAATTGAGTGATGAATTTTTTTTACAATAGGAATGATTCTTTCTAAATTTTTCCTGATTGTTATAGGTTCAAGCGTTGTACTTTTTATATAATCTAGAACTAAAATGCCTGGTTCGTTGTAAATTAATTCTGGAGAAACACCTATCTCAAAAGCTGCTTTACTTACCAAAATTTCATTTGACCTATAGACTAAATGTTCAGGAATATCTGATCCCATCCTCACAACTGAGTCTTTACCTGAGTCTTTTACTAAGTAATTAAAATTAGTGATACCTCCTTCAAGAGGGCTAATTTCAATAGGTCCTGACCATATCGGTAATGATTTTATCTTATCTATGTTATTCATCTTTTAATCATAATTTTACGATAGATATTTATAACGAAAATATTATTAATTAACATAAATAGTTAATTAGAGGTTTGCAAATGGATCTTATCAGTAGATTAAATCAGGGACCCGTACTATGTGCAGAGGGTTATTTATTTGCTATGGAGAGAAGAGGTTATCTTCAAGCTGGTTCTTATGTTCCAGAAGTAGTTCTAGAACATCCAGAAGTTGTTACACAACTCCATAGAGAATTTATTCGAGCAGGCAGTGATGTTGTTCAAGCCTTCACATATTATGGACATAGAGAGAAATTAAGATTGATTGGAAAGGAAGAACTATTAGAACCTCTTCAAAAAAATGCATTGAAGATAGCAAAAGATGTATCCAATGAATTTCCAGAATTAGATTTAATGATAGCTGGTAATGTTGCTAACACCAATATATATGATCCTTCGGATAAACAGTCTCATATAGACTGTCAAAAAATGTTTGCAGAACAAATTGAATGGGCAAAACAAGATAATGTTGACTTTGTAATTGCTGAGACAATGAGCTGGACAGAAGAAGCAAGGATTGCTTTAAAAGAGATTAAAGATGCTGGTTTAATTGCAGTTGTAAATCTTGCTATACATAAAGGTGATAGGACTAGAGAGGGTCACACAGTTGCTGAGGCATGTAAGATATTAGAAGATCATGGAGCTGATGTTGTTGGGCTTAATTGTTATAGAGGTCCGGATATGATGATGAAGTTACTACCAAATATTAGAAATGAAGTTTCATGTCATGTTGCAGCGCTACCTGTGCCTTATAGAACAAACGAAGAGTATCCGACCCATATGTACATTAAAGATCCCAATTGTGGTTGTATTGATGGTAATGTCTCACATATAGCCCTAGATGGTCTTACATGTAATCGTTTTGAAATGGCGGAGTTTACAAAACAGTGTATGGACATAAACGTAAACTTTATTGGTATATGCTGCGGAGCAGACCCTCACCATGTTCGCGAGATGGCTGTTGCAATGGGAAGAAAGCCTATTGCCTATAAATATTATCCTGATATGACGAAACACTTTGCTCACGGGACCGAAGAAAGCTTAAAAGAACATAATAAGGTCAATGAGTGGCTTAAATAATTCTTTGGGGAGGGATTGAAAATATTTAATTAAAATGAGTATTTGGGGAAAACTTTTAGCAGGTACCTTTGGATTTGCACTTGGAGGACCTATTGGGGCTCTTCTAGGTGTCATAGCCGGGCACAGCGTTGATAAAATAAGAAAACAGAAAGCTGGCTTCAATGGTAATGTTCAGTCACCTCAAGAAGTAATTACCATAGGGATAATAATATTAGCAGCTAAATTAGCAAAAGCTGATGGTCAGGTAACCTCCGATGAAGTAAGTGCCTTTAAAGAGAAATTTAAAATACCTCCAGATTTTCAAAGCGATGTTGGTAAGATTTTTAATGAGGCAAAAAAAAATTCTGAAGATTATCATCAATACGCGCAGCAGCTTGGTATGATTTTTAGAGGTCAACCCCAAGTCTTAGAGCAAGTTATTAATCTTCTTTTTTTCATTGCTGAAGCTGATGGTGAAATAAGTAGTCCTGAAATAGCTTTTATAGAAGGATGTGCTAAGTATTTTGGTTTGAATAAAAATCAATATGAAAGTATTCAAACAATGTGGTTAGATAAACAAATTAACCCATACAAACTACTTGGTATAGAAAAAGAATGTAGTGATGAAGAGTTAAGAAAGAGATGGATAACTCTAAATAAAGAGTTACACCCTGATCAATTAAGAGCTCAGGGTGTTCCTCAAGAATTAATCATTAAATCTGAAGACAGACTATCCGAGATAAATCAAGCCTACGATAAAATAAAAAGTATTCGCAATATCAATTAAACTTTTTTCAACTGATCTGCTTTGGATTTGCCTTTGTCTTCAACAATTTCAAATTCGACTTTGTCGCCTTCATCGAGGCGGTCTAAACCTGCTTGTTGAACAGCTGTGATATGGACAAAAATGTCTTTATCTTCTCCTTCGGGAGCGATAAAACCATATCCTTTTTTTGGGTTAAACCATTTAACTGTTCCTGTAGTCATCGTATTACCTTTCTTAAAATAATAAGGTTCATAACCATCAAATCGTCAAACAATGTTTTTTGGGAAACGTATATTTTTGAATTCAATAATAATTAGCCTTAAATAGTATGGGTAGATTAATATACAATATTGTATTAAAAACAATCTGAAATTTGCCCTATCTAAACAAATTATGATCAACCTTAAGAGAAAAAATGGCGGTTTTACATCAATTTATAGAATTGAAATAGAAAACTATAAAAAAATAATCAAAATCTACGATCAAAATGCTTTCACTAGCTTTTTTAGAACTAATCTCAATAAATATAAACTATTTTATAAATCCCTAAATAGAATCAAGATATCTCCAAATTATAAGGTTTTATCTAATCATATAGTTGAAATAGATGAGATAGAAAATGAATATCATCTTACAAAAAAAAACCTGTTTTCAGACAATAAAAAGTTAAAAAAATTTAGAGATAAAATTAGGCGAATTCAAAAAATTAATAAAAAAACATTAGAGAAAAATTTAGTATCAGAAATTAAATACTATTTAAAAAATAAAGAGACACCAAAAATAATAGGAAATAATATTAAGAAGTTAGAAAAATATATTAACATCTATCCTCAAAATAAAGTTTGCCATGGTGATATACATTTTGGAAATATAATAATATCAAAAGAAAAGTTATATCTTTTAGATTGGGATTATAGCCTCATATCATGTACCGGTTATGAAATAGCTATGTTTGCATACCTAGAAAAGCTCAATCCAAAAGAAATTAAGACACTCTCAGAGATTTTTGAAATATCGATTAAAGAAATTAGGCACTACTACCCTGTCTGTATTTTATTAGATTTTCTATACCAAAATGTCTTGTTTAAAAATATTAATAAAAAATTATTAAATGAAACAACAAAATTTATTGAAGATATTCCTTAAAGTATTTATTTTTTAGAAGCTGCTTATAAGATAAAATTTTATTTTCAACAATTTTACCTTTATTGATGAACAAAAATTTATCTGTGACATTTTTTAATTCGTCTATTAAATGGCTACTGATTAAAGTTATAAGTCTATTATTTAAAGACATTTTTTTGACATCCTCATATAAAGTTTTTCTTAAACCTGGGTCTAAAGAATTAAACGGCTCATCAAGAAGAAATAGTGACTTTTTTCTCAATAAACTTCTAGCAATTGATACTCGTTGCTGTTCTCCACCTGAGAGGTCACTCACTTTCTTATTTAAATCAATATTAAGAGAAACTTTTTTCATAATATTTTTAACTATTTTGAAATTATTTTGATTTTGTTTCATATCCGGATCAATGCCTAAAATAATATTTTCAAAAATTGTTAAATGATCAAAATTATTATGATCTTGAAACAAAATAGAAATATTTCTTTCAGGAGGTTTCAAATATGTAATATTATTTTCATTAAGAAATATAGAGCCATTATTAGGTTTTAAAAATCCAGCTAATAAATTAAATAAAGTAGATTTACCCGAACCACTCTTTCCTATTACTCCAACTATATTATTATCAGTTACATCAAAATTGAATTCAAAAGTAGTTTTATCAAATTTATATTTAAGTTGTTTAACTTTTAACATTTTGTTTCAGTAGCTTTGAAGGTAAATACATAATTAATATAATAAACATTATAAATAAAGATAAGGTGAAGAAAGCATCATTGTACCTATAGTTACTATAAAGTTGCGATATGTATAAGGGGATCGTTTTAAATGTACTATTATTAAAGATAGTTACAGATGTTAGGTCTCCTAAACTTAATACAAAAACGGTAGTACAGACTAATATAAATTCAAATCTAATTTTAGGTAAATCAATCTTAATTAATCTTGTAAAAGATGTGATATTCAAAAGGGTAATATTTTTGAATTCAAAGTTATGATTTTCAATAAATTTTCCTGAAAGAAAAATAAACATTATGGGTGTTATAAAAAAACTATTAATAATTGATACAATCCAAATACTCTCAAAAATAAAATTTAGTTTAAAATTTAGATAAAAAATCATGGCTGATAAGGAGAGTGATGGAATAAAAAGTAACATTGAAATAGAAAGAAAAATAAATTTATGAAAAGGAGATTTTTTATCTAAAAAAGATCTATAAACATAAAGAGAAGATAATGTTAATGAGATCGAAATTGATAAAGATAAAGTTGAGACTAAGAGACTATTGAATACACTTTTTAAAAAAGTAATCGAAATTAATAATTCTGTATTAAATGACATAATACCCTTAATAAGAACCAAAAAGGGTATAGAGAAATAAACAATTATTGACCAAAAAATTATTTCAATAAATAAACTTTTTTCTAAATTTTTATATGATTTTTTAAAAGTGGTGAAAGTATTAAAAGTTGTTGTTTTGCCAATTATTGAAATTGATATTAGTAAAATTATAACTAACTGAGTTATGCCTAATAGGATTCCCATTTTCAAATCAGCATCAAATACTATAGATTGATAAATGGCTAACTCTATAGTGGTAAGATTAGGTGATCCGGATAAGAGGTAAACTATAGTAAAATTACCAATACAAAAAATAAAAGATAAAATTAAAACTGATGAGTATCCAGAAAATATAAATTTTTTGAGTTGCAATCTTATTGATTTCAAAAAAGGAATACCGTTTGATTGTAAAACTTTCATGTAATTTTCAGGAATATTTATTAATTTTCTGTAAAAGAAATTAGCATTAAGGGCTATGTTAAAATATGAGGTTACATAAATAATACCCTTTAAAGAAAATATCTTCATATCATAATCAATAGGAAGCCAATCAAAAATAATAGAGAGTATCCCATTAGAGCTATAAAAAAAAATAGATCCAAAAGAAACAAAAATAACTGGTAAAATAAAACAAAAGTTCAAGAAAGAAGAGATGACCCTAGGATCTTTATTTGAAAAATAAAAGATTAAACTAAAAAAAAATCCCACTATTGAAGATATAAAGCATGCTAAAAAAGCCTGAAAAAATGTAAATTTTATTGTTCCCAGATAAGACAAAAGATTAAATTCTTTAAAATCTTTAATATCAGAAAAAATAAAGAGAGAAGAAATAAATAATGTAATTATAAAAGCTAAGTAAATTAAATAAGGGAGCCTTAAAAAGCTGACTCCCCAATCAAAATAAAATTTATTCAATAATTGATTTTTCCCAACTTGCTATCCAAGAATCTTTTTCCTCACTTGAAGGAAAAACCTGGTCAAGAGAAACTGGCAAAGGTGCTGCATCATAAAATTCTTTTTGAGATTCTTTTAAGTTTAAGACTGGATACATCCAGTTACCTTGAGGAATATACTGTTGAAATCCATCAGTTAAAGAAAACTCAAGAAAGGATTTAGCTAAATCTAAATTTGATGCATTATTTAGAATACCCATGACCTCAATTTGACTGGCATGGCCTTCTTCAAATTTTAAAGACTTATATTGTGAACTACCTTCGACTAAAGAATGATAAGCTGGAGAAGTGGTATAGCTTAGGACTAAATCAGACTCCCCTTCTAAAAAAAGTCCGTATCCATCGGACCAACTCTTAGAGGTAATGACTATTTGATCTTGAATTTTATTCCAAAAATTGGATGCCTCATCTTTATAAATTTGGTTAATCCATTTTGCCAAACCCAGACCAGGAGTAGAATACCTTGGGTCCATAATAATAATAGAAATTTCATTTCTTTCAGCTAATTCTTTAAAAGACATTGGTGGCTGATTTAACTTATCACTATCATAGATAAAACTAAAATATCCATAATCAAATGGGGTAAAATATTCATCGTTCCAGTCTATGTCTAAACCGTCAGTTTGAACTGAATGCTTAATAAATAAATCATTTTTCTTTGCTTCATCTACTAAAGAATCATCCAGACCTAACAAAATATCATAACCCTCTTTGTTATTAGTTAATTTTACTCTTGAAAGAAGCGCTCCTGAAGAGTCTGCTGTATTCCATATGAGATCACAGTTGCAGATAGACTCAAACTCTTTTTCAATATTAGGGCCAGGACCCCAATCTGAATTAAAAGAACCATAAGTAAATATCTTAAGTTCTTCTTTTGCTAATGCACTGAAAGGCAATAGCAGTGTAATAATCAATACTTTAAAGTTCATCGTTAATATCCTTTCATTAACAAAAAACCAAGATAGCTGTGGTAGGTATAACTTCCTACGCCGGCATTATCCGGTTCAGGTTCTAGGGTTAAGGAAATTCTTTCTCAGCTCCAAAAGAGCACCCCTGTTACCACAAAATGTATCAGTAAAACTATGAAAATCAATTAGATTAAATATTTACAACTAATTTTATTGGGCTATTTTAATCCACTATGAAAAACATAAGTAATTTTGTTGATGGAAAATTGACTGATGAAAACCCATCCAATTATATTTCCCTTTTTAAGCCTTCAACTGGTGAAGAATATGCACATGTACCTATTACCTCAAAGGAAGAATTTCAAAAAATAATTGAAAAAATAAAAGTGGCTCAATCCTCATGGTCCGAAACACCGATAACAAAAAGGAGCAATGTACTTTTTAAATTTAAAACTTTAATTGAAAAAAACTTTGATGAAATTGCTAAAATTATATCAGAAGAGCATGGTAAAGTTTTCTCTGACGCCAAGGGATCTCTTCAAAGAGGATTAGAAGTAGTAGATTTTGCATGTGGAATCCCTCATTTATTAAAAGGAAATCATTCAATCAATGTTGGAACTAATGTGGACTCCTACGATATCAAACAACCACTTGGTATATGTGCTGGTATCACTCCTTTTAACTTTCCTGCTATGGTTCCTATGTGGATGTTTCCTATCTCTATTGCTTGTGGAAATGCATTTATGTTGAAGCCCTCTGAGAAAGTTCCTCAGTGTTCTCTTAAATTAGCTGAGCTTCTAACCGAGGCGGGCCTTCCTGAAAATATTTTAACAGTAGTGAATGGTGATAAAAGTGTTGTTGATTTAATTTTGCAATCTCCTGATATTTCCTCTGTAAGTTTTGTTGGGTCAACACCGGTTGCTAAATATATTTATACAGAATGTTCAAAAAACAATAAGAGAGTTCAAGCACTGGGTGGAGCAAAAAATCATATGCTGATCATGGAAGATGCTAATTTAGAAGACGCTGTAAACGGTCTTATAGGTGCTGCGTTTGGTTCAGCCGGTGAGAGATGTATGGCTACATCGGTAGCAATTCCAATAGGTAAAATCCAACAACCTTTTATGGAACTGTTAAAAGAAAAAACTTCAAATATCAAAGTTGGTGAGTCCCTCGATCCACAGAGTGAAATGGGACCTCTCATTACCAAGGAGCATAAACAAAAAGTTTTATCTTATATTGAAAAAGGTATCTCTGAAGGTGCTGATTTAGAAATGGATGGTAGAAATCTATCATTGCAAGGTTTTGAAAATGGAAATTTTGTTGGACCTACAATATTTAATAACGTCAAAACTGATATGACTATTTATAAAGAAGAAATTTTTGGTCCAGTATTATCTGTTGTTAATATGGAAAACTTTGATCAAGCTTTGCAAATAATTAATAATCATGAGTTTGGCAATGGAACCTCTATCTACACATCCAATGGAGGATTTGCTAGGAACTTTATGAAAAATGTTCAAATAGGAATGGTTGGAATTAATGTTCCAATACCTGTTCCTATGGCTTTTTACAGTTTTGGGGGCTGGAAAGGCTCAATATTTGGTGGTCATGGAATGCATGGTGAAGAAGGAATTAACTTTTATACAAAAAGAAAAACTATTACTTCTAGGTGGCCTGATGATGTAGCAAGCGCTTCTCTAAATATGCCAACTATGAAATAAATAAAAATTGATAAAAAATTCTCTTAAAATATAAATACTAAATTACCAACTTCCAGAGTTTTCCATACTTGACCATGGTTCTTGGGGCTCTAAACTGTCACCTTTTTGAAGTAACTCAATTGAAATTCCATCTGGAGAATTTATAAATGCCATATGACCGTCTCGAGGAGGTCTATTAATTATTACACCATTATCTAAAAGTTTTTGACAAGTTTCATATATATTTTGAACACTAAAAGCTAGATGCCCAAAATTCCTTCCTCCGGTATAAATCTCTTTATCCCAATTATATGTCAGCTCAAGCAAAGGTTTTCTATTCTGCTCAGCTAACTTGAGATCATCTGGTGCACAAAGAAAAATTAAAGTAAACTTTCCATTCTCATATTCTTTTCTAGAAAACTCAACCAAACCAAGTTTATTACAATAAAAATCAATAGAAGCATCTATATTGGTTATTCGAACCATCGTGTGTAAAAATTCCATAATTTTAATTATCAAAAAATTTAATTAATGTCTAACTAGTTATTATGATGCACTAATAGAGAAATAAAGAGTAACTAGAATTGCTTATTAACACCTAAAACAATCTCTTTTTGTAATACTCTTTCTCGATAGAATATATAGCCAACACTAGTGATAATAATAAGTCCACCTATCAAAACATCAGATGAAATTAACTCTCCAAAAAAAATATAACCTAAAGAAAAAGACCATATAACTGATGAAAAATCTATAGGAGCCAGTATGGAGGCATCAGCTAATTGAAATGATTTGGTCAGACATATTTGAGCAATAAAACCCAATATTCCTGAAGCAACCATAAAACTCATATCTAAATTGTTAGGCCAGACCCAATTTTCGTTATAAAAAAATAAACTAATAATTGTGCATAAAACAGTAAATACCCAAACTGAAAGAATATTATTGTTTGTCAATAGTATCTTTTTTAGAACAATTACTGCCATAGATAAAAATAAACTTGCTATAAGAGGTAGTACTGAATAGTTAGAAAACAGTTCAGTGCTAGGTTTTAAGATAATCAAAACACCAATAAAACCTATAAAGATTGCTATAATCCTGCGATAGCCAATTTTTTCACCCAAAAAGAAAATTGATAAGATTGAAATAAAGAAAACAGACGAATAACTAATTGTTTGCATTTCAACTAATGGGACATATCTAATAGAAATAAAAAATAAGCTCATAGCTGTAATTCCTATAAAAGCTCTGGCTATATGTAATTTGTAATTGTTAATCGAGCGAAAATTCAACTTTAAAAAATAAATAAAAAAGATTAATGGTAATAAAGCAAAAAAATTTCGAAAGAATACTACTTGAAATAAAGGTATATGATCACCCGTGGCTTTGATACACACACTCATTAAAACAAAAAACAGTACAGATAACGACTTATAGATTAATGCTGACATTTTTACTAAGTAACTATATTAAATATGAATGAATTTACTAATAGTTAATGGATACGACAAATTAGGTTGGTCAAAACTTGCGAAATATAAAATACAGCCAATCTGTGAATTTTATAGTGATCAACTAAAAAAAATTAATTCTAAAATTAAAGCGACCTTTATATATCCTTCTATGGATTTAAAATCTACTTTTGATGATAGTTTTTTCCATTCTTTTGATGGAATGATTTGGACTGGATCGAGTTTAAATATTTATGACAATACAAATGAAATAAAAAATCAAATATCTTTAATGAAAAAGGTATCAAAACTTCCAATAAAGATCTTTGGAAGTTGCTGGGGTATGCAACTTTATACTGTATGCAATGGAGGTGTTGTTTCTAAAAATATCAAAGGTAGAGAAATAGGTATTTCTTTTAATATTTCATTAAACAACAAAGGAAAGGGTCATCCTATGTATAACCAAAAACCTATCATTTTTGATGCATTTGCCTCTCACATAGATCATGTGACAACTCTTCCCAAAAAAGCATCCGCCTTATCGGATAATCATTATTCCATTCAATCACTTTCAAATAAAAATTTCTGGGGCACTCAATATCATCCAGAATTTAATTTCCAATACACAGGTCAAATCTTGAATGCCCGAAAAAAAATTCTTTTGAAAGAAAAATTATTTTCTAATAATCAATTAAAAAATCTTATATCAAGTTTTAAAAAACCTTCTAAGGATAGTTATAGTAGATCTCTTATGGATTTTAAAATTAGAACAAGCGAACTAGCAAACTGGTTAAATTATATAAAGAATAATTAAAAGTTTTTTTTTAACTCTTTTAAGTTTGAACAGACAATAAATAGGTTGTTAAAGCTCTTATATGCAAAGCCGTTATTTACAACTTTTTGATACTGTTTAATAATATCAGACCAATAATTTTTATAATTAAATATTAAAAATTTTTTATTTTTAATAACACCTAACTGAAGGGCACTTAATACAAGGCCTATTTCCTCAATTGTACCCCCTCCTCCTGGAAGAGCTATAAAGCTATCAGAAATAGATAAAAACTTTTTTTTTCGTTGTTCCATAGTTTTGGTGATAAATATTTTATCAATTTTTTTATGGATGGTTTCTCTATTATCTAGAAATTCTGGAATAATACCTGTTACGTGTGCCTTGTTTTTAATAGCTGTATTAGCGACCACGCCCATGAGTCCATTTTCTCCCCCACCATAAACAATATCATAATCATTTTTTGATAAATATTCTGTCACCTTTATAGCTAAATCTTTATATTCTTTTTTAGAGCCAAACATTGATCCACAAAATATGGCTACTTTATGATTTGAATTAATTGTTTTCATTTCTGACTTCATTAATATATTAATCTTTAAAGCATGAAAAAGAACAACAATATAAATGAGCTCAAAAAAGTAAGAAAAAATATTGATAATATTGACAATGAAATTATTAAGTTAATTGCTGACAGATTTAAAGAAATTCATAAAGTAACTAAATTAAAGGATAATCAAGATCAAATCATTGACCACGAGAGGATAACCCATATTCTAAAGTCAGTTCAATCTAAAGCTAAAAAAAATAAGATAGATCATGAAATAATCACAAGAATTTGGCAAATATTTATTCAAGAAGCCATTAAATTAGAATATTCAAAAATAAAAAAAACTAAATAACAGCTATAAGTAACATTATAAATAATACTATTATTAAAATTAATGTTGCAAAGCTAGGAGTTGTGACTTTGATAAAAGAAGAGTTATTGTACTTTTTAGACTTACCTAATAAAAAATTAAATACAAAAGCTAGATTAAAATAAAACTTTTCTATTACATTAGATACCATTTTGAAAAAAGGTCTTCCTATTCCTGGTAGCATTCTTCTATAAAACCAGTCCGAGTTCAATACAGTCGATTTTATCTCAGAGGGATAGAGCTTGAATTTTATTAAAAATAAGAATGCAAGAATAGCAAAAACTAAAAGTTGTAACTGGCTAATAACGTGATCCAGTGTGTAGGGTTGATATTCCACAGCATAGGGAAGTATCTGATACAAGTATCTTGGGTAAACGCCAATTCCGATACATAGAAATGCTGCGATGCCCATTGCGATGAGCATATTTAATGGCGCCTCTTTAACTCTTGTTTTTCTTTCATGGGCAAAAAAAGCAAAGTAAGGAATTTTAATACCAGAGTGTTCTAATACTCCAGCAGAAGCAAAAAATAATACAAAATAAATCAAAACCATTCCTGCTCCTCCCAAAGATGACATTATTAAGGATTTAGCTACAAAACCGCTAAATAGTGGGAAAGCTGAAATAGACATTGCCCCTACGATACAAAAAATTGTTGTTAGCGGCATATATTTATAAAGACCTCCTAATTCAGAAGCCTTCGTAGTTCCTGTTCTATACAAAACCGCACCCATACTCATAAATAATAATGCTTTGTATATAATATGCACAAAAGCGTGTGCTACAGTTCCATTTAATGAGAGTTCTGTGCCAATACCAATACCTACAACCATGAAACCCAATTGATTATTAAGGCTAAATGATAAAACTCTTCTTAAATCATTTTCTATAACAGCAAAAAATACAGGAAATGCTGTCATAATGGCACCTATCCATATTAATGAATCGGTTCCTGGAAATGTTCTAGCTAGGGCGTAGATTGCAAGTTTCGTCGTAAATGCCGATAAAGCCACAGTTCCAGTAACAGAAGATTCAGGATAGGAGTCCTGAAGCCAACCATTTAGGAGAGGAAATGCTGCTTTGATGCCAAATGCAATAAATATGAATTTACCAAAATCAGAGTTTAAGTCTAAAGTAGCCAAGTTATGATTTCCTGTTTGATAGAGCATTAGACAAGTTCCAATTAGTAACAAAACACCTGAGGACACTTGAATAATGAGGTATCTCATGGCTGCATTTCTTGAGGCTAGAGTATTACCGGCAAAAACTATAAATACTGAAGTTAGGGCTGTTGCTTCCCACCAAATAAAGAGACTAAAAAAGTCACCAGCATGAAGAGCCCCTATGGCTGATCCTGCGTAAGCTAGGGTTGCCATTTGCTCCATTAAATTTTTATTATGCCAGCTAAAAATTATAACTAAAACTGCAGCAATATGAAAAATTATAGCAAATGGAAATGTTAAACTATCTGATTGATACAATATTAAATTTAAGCCAAGGATGTCCCATTCTAAAAATATTCCATAACCATTGAACAATGATAAGGAAGAAAGAAAAACAGATAACAACATTGCAGGATGCCTAAAATAGTTAGGAATGACAGGCAGAACTATTGAAAACAAAATCATCACTAAACCTGGAATCATATTACTCATCATAATAATCCTCCTTTCTCATCAAAAATTTCCTAAGCCACTTTCCAACTAAAACAATAAAAACAAAACTTATGAAACCAAAAAAAGCAGGAAAGCCATAAATTTCTTCAAATGAAAAATATCCATGCCTATGAAAAGTAAAATCTAATAAGATTAATAATATTGAAATAATAAGGATATATTTTGTAAAAATTTCACCGAATTTTTTTAAATCATTTTTTTTCATTTAGGTGATCACCCTGTTAACATTATGAATAAAGTAATCTGAATAAAAAAATAAAATCAAACACCCAATACCTGTAATTACCGGTGGCCAAACAGTCAATGGTGATTTAATAAGCTTAATTTCTTTTTTTCTAGTTTGGGTAAAACCTATTACGACAGGTTGCAAGAGATAGTAAATATTTAAAAGTGATGATACTCCTAAGATAATTGCAACAAATATAAATTCTCGCTCTAAAGAACCCATAATTAAATAAAATTTACTCCATGAACCAATAAATGGTGGTACCCCAATTATTGATAATGCTCCAAGGGTATAGGCCAGAAATATTAAAGGTAATTTAAAACCTAAGCCTTTGAGTTCACTAACTTTTTTTATATGTGCTGTAACATAAATAGCTCCTGCGCAAAAAAATAAAGTAATTTTTCCTAAAGCATGTGTAATTATATGGAATGAGGCTCCTTTAATTGCCAAAGATGAGGCCAAAGCAGCTCCTAAAATTATATAAGAGAGTTGGCTTATGGTAGAATATGCCAATCTAGCTTTTAAATCATCCTTGGTAATAGCTATAATACTTGAGGCCATAATAGTAAAACAAGCCAACCAAACTAGCCAATCAGAACTGTTAGTTTGAAGAAGATAATCAGGTCCAACTATGTATACAATTACTACTAGAAAACTAAAAACTCCTGCTTTAACAACTGCAACAGCATGGAGCAAAGCAGATACTGGAGTTGGAGCCACCATAGCTGCTGGTAACCATCTGTGGATAGGCATAATAGCTGCCTTTCCAATACCAAAAACAAGTAAAGCAATTAAAAATGACAGATACTCTGTAGGAAATTTATTAATTAAAATTCCTCCATCTTGAAAATTTAAGGTTCCTGTTTCAAGCCATATCCAAAAAATAGCTGGGAGGAAAAAGATAAGAGATGTTCCCACTAAAATTGATAAATAGAGTCTACCAGCTGACTGAGATTCAGAGTTTTGTTTATGTCCTACCAGAGGAAAGGTTGAGAAAGTTAATATCTCATAGAATATAAATAGAACTAAAAGGTTTCCCGACCATGCTATTGACAATGCTGCATGAATAGCAATCGAGTAAAAGATAACAAATCTTGTTTGATTTTTCTCACCAGCTCCTCTCATGTATCCGATAGTATAAATAGATGCCATTATCCATAGAGAAGAAGCGACTAAGCTAAAGATAGAACCGAGAGGAGTTACTCTAAAAGTAAAATCAACTCCTTCAAACAAATTAAAAAGGGTAATTTCAAATATCTCATTAGATTGAATTCCATGAAAGACCCTAAGGCTTATTATTAAAGTCACTATCCCCCCTATTATTCCAAAAGAGTCTCTTAAATTATTATTGTATCTAGTAAGATAAGAAAAAAGAGCTGCAATTAAAGGAGTGGCTATACCTAAAAGTAACAAGAAAGAATTACTCATTTTTGTAATCCTTGAGTGAGGTAATCAGCCGATAAAGTTGAAAATTCGATAATTGGAGATGAATATATACCAAATAAGATAATTGAGATTGTAATTATCCAAATTGGAAAATAGATACTAGGATCCTCTTTTTCTGGCTTTGGTTTAATGTCTGAAAACCACATTTGTTCAACTATTTTCCAAAAATAAACAACTGCTAATGCAGAACTTACAGCTACTAAAGCAATTGGGATATACATTTGATTGATATAAAGGGCCTGAAAAAGATATAGTTTTGAAATAAAACCATTTGTCAGAGGTAGGCCAATGAGAGATAGCCCACAAATCAATAAAGCAAATGAAGTGATAGGATATTTATAACCAAAGCCCTTAATGCTAGATAAAGTCACCCTATCCTTATAAAGAATAGCGAAGTAGCCTACTGACATAAATAAGCCTCCTTTTATTAAAGCATGATTAAATATGTGAACAAATCCTGAGGTAATACCACTATGATCCCTAAGGCTGAAAGCTAGAGTGATATAACCTATTTGAGCTATAGAAGAAAAAGCTAAAAGTTTTTTTATATCGTCTTGGTAAATTGCTATTAATGTTCCAATAAATATTGCTATCACCGATAATGGAAATAAAATAAAATCTAAGAAAATAATTAAATAATTTTCATATATAGTAAATACCTCAAATAGAAGTCTTGCAAAAAAATAAAGTATAGTTTTAGTTGCCAAAGCAGCCAGAAGAGTCGACACAGCAGAGGGTGCATAGCTATAAGCAGCCGGAAGCCAGATATGTAATGGAAATATTGCAGCTTTCACCATTAAACCAATAAGCATAAATGACATTCCAGCAAAAATTGCAAGTTGGCCCTCAGAGTATTGAGATAATTGTATGATTAGATCATTCATATTTAATGTGCCGGTCATTGCATAGGCAAAGCCCACTCCAATCACATAGAATGTTGCGCCTATTGCACCTATGATGAGATAGTTAAAGGCAGCAAGTAAGGCTTTACGATTTAGTCCAGCCCCAAGAGAGATAAGAGAAATAGAGGCTAATGCAGAAATTTCTAAGAAAACAAATAAGTTGAAGATATCATTTGTAAGAATAATTCCATTCAAACTTCCAATTGCCAATAACCATAAAGAATAGGCTTTACCAGTGTCCTCAGCTTCTATTTCATTTAAAAATATTTTTCTAGAGTAAAAAGTTGAAATAAGTACAAAACTAGAAAACAAAATTTGTAAACCACTGTTAACCCCATCAATTTTAAAAGATATTCCCCAAGGTGGTTCCCAGTTTCCAAACTCATAAATAATGATTTTTGAGATAGACACTTCTTCAATAAGATGGAGAGATAGAGCTAAATGAAAAACTAGAACAATCATCGAAATTATCCAAGGCCATATCTTAGAAGGCATGAATGCAATAATGGCTGAAGCTATTAAAGGTAAAACAACAACTAAGGCAGGGGCATCATCTAAAAATAAATCAAACATTTATTTATCTGACTTCAGCTCCAAGTTCTCTATTTCTTTTTCCTCAATTGTTCCATAATTTTTGTATATTTGTAAAACTAAAGCTAAACCCAAGGCAGATGTAGCCACACCTACTACAATTGCAGTGAGTATTAAAACATGTGGTAGAGGATTTGAGTAGACACTTAAAGATTTTGTTAATATTGGGGCAGTACCATCAAGAACTTTTGCCAGAGATACAAAGAATACAAATACAGCAGTTTGGAAGATAGCTAGCCCTACTATTTTTTTTAAATAATTTTGACTGGTAATAATTATAAAAAGCCCTCCCATCATTAGTAAAATGAAAGCAAAGTGGTTCCAAAAATAAATAAAATTATTCATGAGACTCCTGAAATGAAGCAAATGAATGATAAAGAGCAATCATAACTGTCGCTACAGTAATGCCGACACCTAGTTCAACTAGAATAATACCAATATGTTGGCCCGAAGAGGGGTTAGTAGATAAAACATTATAGTCCAGGTACATTCCATCAAGAAAAATAGATAGAATTCCCACACCTGCGTATAATAAAACACCAACACACATGAGATATCTGTTAACCATTACTGGGACTAAAGTTTCTCCTTTAGCTAGACCAAATATCATCGAGTAAAGGATAAAAGCCGCGGCTACAATTACGCCAGCTTGAAAACCACCACCTGGTCCATAATCTCCGTGAAATTGTACGTAAAGGCCAAAAATTATAATAGGAGCAAAAAGAACTTTGCTAACAACACTTAATACAGGGCTTGATGAAATTTTATCTCTCATTTTTTTTCTTTATTCTTAAATTTTGTTTTGCGATTGAGCGTATTACTAGTTAGTAGAACAATTACTCCTAAACCTGCTGTAAATATGACTATAGTTTCTCCAAGAGTATCAAAACCTCTGTAACTAGCCAAAATATTAGTCACAACATTAGGAATATGAAAAAAATCCTTACTTTCTTTTATATACTCAGGAACAACATGAAGATGAATAGGAGCATTTGGGTCACCTAATAATGGAAGGTTAGATATAATTAATATTAGGACAAGCGATATTGATATTGCTAAAATAATACTGGGAAACAAATTTATTAATTTATTTTTTTTTCCCTCGGGTAGTTTTGCTGCAGCCATAACCATTAAAATAGTAGAGATCCCCGACCCCACAGCTGCTTCTGTAAAGGCAACATCAACAGCATCTAAATTGACGTAAATAGCTGAGCAAAGTAAAGTGAATGCTCCTGTTAGAGCAACAATACCTATCAAAGAGGTAGATTTAAAAATAAAAAAAGTAGTTATTAACAATAAAGAAATTAGAAAAAAGTTTATTAATAAAAAGTTCATTTTTTGATTTTAGCTTTTGGTTTATGGCCTGACTCATAAGCAAATAGAGAGATAGCATGGCTTGTAACGGGACTCGTAAATAAAAGAAATATTGGTATTAGAACTAGTTTTAGGCTTAATAAACTAAAACCTGAGTATATGATTAAAGCTAGAACAATAAATCCTGATCCCAGAGTGTCTATTAACCCAGCAGCATGAATTCTACTAAATACGTCAGGAAGTTTTATTAACCCAAGACTACCTGATAAGATAAAAAAACAACCAAGAATTAATGAAATAATTGAGAAAAGTTCTATGAAATTATATGACATTAGTTTTTTTATTTTTTATTTTGTAATACCTTAAAATTGCTATGGTTCCCAAGAAGTTCAGCAATACATACATAAGGGAAATATCGACAAAATCAGGTCTGTTAAAAGCAAAGCCATGTACGCTAATGCCAATAGCTATAATTGTACCTATACTTGAAATAGAAAGTATTCTATCAAATGGGGTTGGTCCTTTTATGGCCCTTACTAAACACATAAATACAGAGATCCCTAAAATCGACAATGTTAAAAAAAATATCATTTATCTAAGCCAGTAATTACTTTATCCATATCTTCTGATTGTAAATCTTCAGATAATTTTTTATTTAAAGCATGAACAAGAAGAGTCTTTTTTTCTACTTCTATTGTAACCGTTCCTGGAGTAAGAGTTATTGCATTAGCATAGTTAGCAATACCTGTTGTACTTTTTTGAGAAGCTTTGATCCTGAACAATTGTGGTGCAAATTTTCCATTCCAAATTAAAGCAGTTGTAATGATGCCTGATTTAAAAATTTCTTTAAAAAGCCATAACCAATAAAATGGTAATTTTAAAATTAATTTAATAGGAAGGGAGTCTTCTTCTAAGGCATTAGCTCTATAGGACATCCAGATTACGAATAGAACACTTACAAGACCAAAAAATAATAATAATGTTTTTAAATATCCCGATAATACAAGCCATAACACAAAAAGTATTATGAAATAAACTATGAAAGATAATGTCTTAAGTGAATCTTTATACTGTTTAGCCACTGGGAGCTATTATGAGAATAAATCGCCTTCTGTAAACACTGCAGTATTCATATCCTTGACGTAAAGTTTACCTTGATCAGACTTAAATCGAGAAACTTCAATAAAGCCTCCTTTAACTGCAATTTCGATGTTTTCGGCGTTTATTGAAATAATCTGACCAGGAAAGTGTTCTGCACTTTGTTGATCATTAAATTTTGTATCAACAAAAGTGAATTCATCTCCCATAAACTCTGCCCATGCCCCTGGTTGTGGGTTGCAACCTCTTATAAGATTGTAAATTTCTCTTCCTGGTTTTTTCCAATCTATTCTGGCATCTGCTTTTTTACACCATGACTCATAAGTTGCCTTAGTTTCATCTTGTACAATACGTGGAGGATTACCTGCTTCCATCATATCAGCTGCTTCAATACACGCATCTACCCCTAAAGGGAAAATCTTAGAAAAATAAACATCTCCTAGAGTATCGTCAGGACCTATTTCAACTTCTTTTTGAAGAAGAATTTCTCCCTCATCTAAGCCATCATTAGGATAAAATATTGTCAAACCTGTTTTGGTAGCACCTCCTATAATAGGCCAGTTAATTGAGCTTGGACCTCTGTGAAGTGGGAGTAAAGATGGATGAAAGCAAATAGAACCATGTTTAGGAATATCTCTAGCTCCTTCGGGGACAAATATTGTAACGTATGCCATTACACACAAATCAGCATCATGAGATTTTATTTGATCAAGAACTTCTTGGTCTTTGAAGTTTGATGGTTGAAAAACAGGAAGGCCTACGCTTTGTGCATAATCTTTTACTGGATCAGCTGGCTTACCCTCTTTATCAGGAGCACAATAAACTGCTACCACGTCATGATTTGTCTCTGTATGAAATTTTTCTAAAGCGCTTTTACCAAATGCTTGTTGTCCCATTAAAATAATCTTCATATTTATCTCCTCTATTTAATTAGTTTAAACTGCTCCAGCTTCTTTTACAGCTTTAATTTCATCGTCTGTCATATTACAAAATTCTTTTAAAATTTCATCAGTATGTTCTCCTAATAAAGGTGAACGTTTTACTATTGCTGGTGAGTCAGATAATTTAATTGGATTTCCTACTGTTAAATATTTTCCCCTTACTGGATGGTCAACTTCAACTACTGTTCCTGTTTCCCTTAAACCAGGGTCTTCTGCTATTTCTTTTAATGAAAGAATTGGTCCTACTGGTATATCAAGAGGATTACATACATCCATGACTTCAAACTTCGTTTTAGTCATCGTCCAGGCCTCGATAGTATTAAAAATTTCGTTTAAACGAGGTAGTCGAAGAGCTGGTGTAGAATAATTTTCATCTTCTTTCCACTCAGGCTTTCCAATAACATCACAGACTTTTTCCCATACAGCTGCCTGTGTTATAAAGTAAGTATAGGCATTGGGGTCTGTCTCCCATCCTTTACACTTTAAAATTCTACCTGGTTGGCCACCACCGGAGTCATTTCCAGCTCTAGGGGTTGCCTCTCCAAAAGGAATATCTTCACCAAATTGAGAATATTCTTTGAGAGGTCCTTTTTCTAATCGTTGTTGGTCACGCAGCTTTACACGACAAAGATTTAAAACTCCATCTTGCATAGCAGCAGATACTCTTTGTCCTTTTCCAGACTTTTCTCTATGAAATAAAGCTGTGACAATTCCTAAAGCTAAATGAAGACCTGTGCCACTATCACCGATTTGGGCTCCTGTAACCATTGGCACCTCACCCAGCATACCTGTTGTGGAAGCAGAACCTCCAGCACATTGGGCCACATTCTCATAAACTTTACATTCTTCATACTGCCCTGGTCCAAAACCTTTGACAGAGGCATAAATCATACGAGGATTAATCTCTTGAATTTTCTCCCATGAAAAACCCATTCTATCTAGGGCGCCGGGGGCAAAATTTTCAACCATCACATCACATTCTTTGATGAGTTGAGTAAAAATTTTAGAACCTTCTGGTTTTTTAGGATTAAGAGTAATACTTCTTTTATTAGAATTGAGCATCGTGAAGTAAAGACTATCAGCTTCAGGAACGTCTCTTAGCTGACCACGAGTAGCATCTCCTACTCCGGGTCTTTCAACTTTAACTACATCCGCTCCAAACCAAGCAAGAAGTTGAGTACAAGTAGGTCCTGATTGAACATGAGTCATATCCAATACCTTTACACCTTTAAGAGCTTCCATTATTTCAACCTACCTTATTATTTGTACATTGTCTGGTTTTTAGTACCAGGAGCAAACTCTTCTTTATCCACCCAAATATTTACGATTGCAGGTATCCCAGATTTAACGGCTTCTCTTGCTCTTTGAAGTGCAGGCTGGATATCTTTTGCTTCTCTAACCGCCTCTCCATGACCACCAAAGATTTTTGCAAACTCATCAAAGTTAACGTCGCCGAGTATATTTCCAACATTACCTTTTTCTTCTCCGTACTTCATAATCTGACCAAATCTAATTTGATTTTGAGCAGAATTATTACCTATTACAGTTAGTACTGGTGCTTTGTGACGAACAAATGCTTCAAAGTCCATTCCCGTCATAGAAAAGGCTCCATCTCCACAATATAGAAGAATTTCTTTATCAGGAGCAGCTAGCTTAGCAGCTAAAGCATACGGAACTCCAACACCCAATGTTCCTAATGGACCTGGATCCATCCAAGCTCCCGGCTGTCTTGGCTGAACTGCTTGAGCGCTGATTGTTACAACATCACCGCCATCTCCTATATATATAGTGTCATCATTTAAAAATTGATTTAACTCCCAAGCAACTCTGTATGGGCTAATTGGGGATTTTTCTGTGGTAAAGGTAGGCATTAACTTCTCAAGAGCGGCTTCTTCTCCAGCTCTTAACTCGTTAAACCAGTCTGACCTATCTTGTTTAGTTCCAGCTTCAGAAATAGCTTTTAGAGTAGTTCCTATATGTCCTACTAAACCTAATGAAATGTCTCTATTTTTACCAACAGTTCTGTAGTCCATATCAATTTGAATAACAGTAGCATTTGGATTTAATCTTTTGCCATATCCCATTCGGAAATCAAAAGGGGTTCCCACAATTATAATACAATCTGATTTTGTAAAAGCATTTCTTCGAGTTCTATGAAAATGATGTGGGTCTCCAGGAGCTAAAGAACCTCTAGCTGCTCCGTTAAGGTATGCGGGTATATTTAAATTTCTTACAAATTCAACTGCATCATCAGTAGATTGACATGTCCAAACTTGTTGTCCTAACAAAACACATGGTCTTTCTGCTTTTGAAATAATATCTGCAGCTTTTTGAACATCAACAGGATCTGCTAATGTTTTGGATGAAGCACTATATTTTCCAGTTTCAGGAAGAACAGCTTTGCTGATAGGTATTGAGGAGTCTAAAATATCACGAGGTATCTCTAAAAAAGATGGTCCGAACGATCCATTTCTAGTTTCTCTAAATGCCATTGAAACCATATCTGCACATCTTTCAGTTGACATAACAGTGGATGCAAATTTAGTAATAGGCTGCATCATGTCTACGTGAGGAAGGTCTTGGAGAGATCCCATTTTATGTTGGGTAAGAGAACTTTGTCCACCAATCAAGAGCATAGGGATTTCTGCTCTAAATGCATTTGCAACTCCAGTAAGAGCATGTGTAGTTCCAGGACCAGCTGTGACAACTGCGCAACCCGGTTTTCCTGTCATTCTTGCATAACCATCTGCTGCATGAGAGGCAACTTCTTCATGCCTCACATCAATTATTTTAATTCCTTCATTTAAACATCCATTGTAAATATCAATTATGTGGCCACCACATAGTGTATAAATAACTTCAACTCCCTCTGCTTTAAGGGCCTTAGCTACTAGCTCACCGCCAGTTATCATTTGTTCATTAGTTCCTGTAGACATAGTTAACCTCTCTCTGGTGGTATAATGTATACCAGATTTATTGAAGTTTCAAAGAATTTTGGTTTAAGAATTGATGCTTTCTTGTATTTTTTCAACAAGTGTTAAAGCATGGTTTTTCAGAAGTTTTTCTGCTTTTACCCCCTGTCCTGCGACAAGAGATTTGATTATATCATTATGTTCATCTATTGACTTAACTGATCTGTCAGACTCAATGATGAATTTTTTTCTTAGATATTGTAGGTGTATGAGTTGGGATTCTAATATCTCACCCATTAATCTTACCTTTGTTAACTTCATTATACGCTCGTGAAACTTAATATTATCATTTGAGTAGTTATCTAAATCAGACAAAACATTCTGCTTAGAGTATTGGCAATATTTGTTAAGTGTCTCTATTTCTTCTTTATTGGAATTTTTAATAATAAGATGAGCCGCATATCCCTCCAGTCCTGCCCAGACAGTTACAATATCAATAAGCTCTTTTTTAGATTTTCTATGAACAAAAACACCTCTTCTTGGAACTGTTCTGACAATGCCATCTTGTTCTAATTTAGCTATAGCTTCACGAATAGGAGTTCGACTCACACCTAATTTTTCTGAAAGTTGTCTCTCATCTAAATGGAAGTCCCTTTCTTTCAAATATATATTTAAAGAAAGAATATATTTCTTTAGAGAGTCGTATACTTTACTTTTTAGATTTATAGCACCAATTTTTTGAATCATATATTCTTCTAGGCTTTACTTGGAGACTTTTTAAAGATTTTTCTGTAGATAGGTCCAAAGGCCGGCATAATTAATAATACAATTGCAATATACATAATTATTGCTGCGATTGGTTTAGAAGCAAAGTCAAAGAAGATACCCATACTTCCATCAGATAAAATTAAAGATTGTCTTAAAGCGTTTTCTGCTAAAGGTCCCAACACTATTGATAGAACTGCAGGAGCAACTGGATAGTCAAGTTTTCTTAGAACGTAACCGCCAAAACCAAAAAGTAACATTAGCCATACATCATGAAGACTTTGTGTTGGTGCGTAACCACCAGTTACACATAAAACAAAGATTACGGGAGCTAAAATAGCAAAAGGTATTCTTAATACCATTAAGAATGCGGGAATAAGAGCAATATTTAAAACAAGTGTGAAGAAGTTTGCAATGTAAAGACTTCCGATCAAACCCCAAACAAATTCAGGTTCCTGAGTAAACAAGAGTGGACCAGGTGTTAAACCCCAAAGTATCATACCTCCTAAAAGAATAGCTGTTGTAGGAGAACCAGGAATACCAAGAGTTAACATTGGCAGCATACTTCCAGTACTCGCTGAATTATTAGCGCACTCAGGAGCAACAACTCCCGCAGGAACTCCAGTACCAAATTCTTTAGAATTTTTGGAAAGCTGCTTAGTTATACCGTAAGACATTAAAGATGCTGGTGTTGCTCCAGCTGCTGGAAGAATACCAACAAAAAAACCTAAAAAGGATCCTATATTCATTGCCATTAAAGTTTTTTTAAGGGCCCCAAATGCTCTTCCTACTTCCTTCATGTTTACAGATAGTTTTGACATTTGAACTTTTCCTTTTGTTTCCTCAAGAGTCCAAAGCATTTCACCAATTCCATAAATACCAATAGCAAGAACAAGGAAATTAATTCCATGGAGAAACCCAGGTATGTTAAAGAAAATTAATCTTGGTTTTCCTGTAATCAAATCTAAACCAATAGTTGATAAAGCTAGTCCAATTAAAATTGAAAAAATAGTTTTTGGAACGTCATCTCCACCTAATCCAACAAAGGTTGCAAAAGCCATTACCATTAAAGCAAATGTTTCTGGAGCATTAAACCTTAAAGCAACTTCAGCAAGAGGCGGTGCAAATAAAGTAAACAAAATAACAGAAACAGTACCACCAACAAATGAACCAACAGCGGCTGCTGTTAATGCTGTCATAGCCTCTCCTTTAACAGCTAATGGTCTTCCATCAAATACTGTAGCCACAGCCGTGGATGCACCCGGTATACCTAACATCACAGAACTAATTGCACCTCCATACATCGCTCCGTAGTACACTGCAGCTAAAAAAATAATAGCAGCCGTGGGAGGCACTATAAAGGTTATAGGAATAAGGATAGCGACACCATTAACTGATCCTAGACCAGGCATAGCACCGACAAACAAGCCTATTAAGCAGCCAAATATTAATAATGCCAGATTAAACCACTGAAGTGATGTAAAGACTCCATCTAGTAATAATCCGAAGGTTTCCATGTAGTTTAACTAATTTCTCTCAATATAATTATTTTATAAATCTATTAATTAAGAGCACTAAAGCAGTTGGTAAAAATATTGTTAAAACAATAAATATCATTTTTATAGGCATTGTGATCTTGCCATACATAAAGTCATAGACTGGATAAAACAATGGTTCGGAGATACCTTGAGGTAAAGGAATTTTTAACAACCACTCAAAGAATAAGAAAGTTAAGATAGGTGTGGTTAAAGAGAATATTGTAATAAATGAAATACTTTTTTCACTAAAATATCTAAGGTAAAAAGCTAAAAAAAAAATTAAAGAAAAATAAATCCCCAAATAACCAATTGTAAAGACTAAAACAATAAGAGAAATTAAAGTCACTGAAACAAACTTAAAAGCTTCAGGATCTATAAAAGCAGAAGTGTCTTTTGATTGAGGTGATTTTTTTAAAATGAATTTAACAATAGTTAAAACAGTGCATATCAACATACCAAGAGATAAGTAAAAAGGAAGAAATCCTGCCCCCATATTCTCTTCAGCGCTCCAAGTAATCCTGTTCTGTGCACTTTTCGTCATAAGAGCGATAGAGCACAGTGCTAAAACTACAGCTACAGTAATTTCTGCTCTTCTAACTGTAAATTTATTTACTATGCTCATTTACTCGCTCTTAATTAATTATCTAATTACTGAAAGTTCTCAATAATTACTGCGTGCTTGTCATATTCGATCGCTAAGAAATCCTTAAGACCGTATCCTTCTAACCAGCTCATTAACTTTCCGTCATCAATATTGAAAGTTTGGAACTCATTATCATGATAAACAGTGTGAAGAAGACCAGTGTAGTAGTCTCTTACTTCTGCATCAATACCAGCTGGAGCCATAAATGCTCTCATCATGTAGTATTCAAGATCAGGATAACCTAGTTCATATGAAGAAGGAACCTCAGGGAAGGCAGGGTTTCTTTCAGGAGTCATCATCACTAAAGCTTTTGAATCACCTGATTGATAGAATCCCATTTGCTCTGAAGGGTTGTTTAATGTGAAGTCAGACTCACCACCAACTAGACCTTTTGCAACAGCTCCACCGCCGCTGTAAGGAACATACTTAGCATCAAATCCAAATTGACCTCTCATCATACCAAGAAGTAATTCATCTTCAGACATACTTCCTGTACCACCCATCACTAAGCCATTTCCTTTAGCTAAAGCAATAAAATCATCAAATGTTTCTACACCAGCAGTATTTTTACCCTCTGAAGCAATCCATACAAGGAATGTATCAGTGATAAGTCTTGCTAACGGTGTGAAGTCATTAAAGAAATCAATACCTAATTCAGGTTGGTTAGTAGGTGTAGTTAAAACATTGTTAAGTGTGATCATAAGTGTGTGCTCATCACCAGCTTTTTTCTTAACATAAGTCATAGCTTCTCCACCTGATCCACCTTTTTTATTAATCGGAATCACAGGCTTGGAGGCGTAGTCATTTTTTTCAATAACACCTTGAACAAGTCGTGCAATCTCATCAGCACCACCACCTTGTCCAGCTGGAATGATTAGCTCAACAGGTTTCTTGGGGCTGAATGGTTTAGCGGAAGATACTGAACTCACTGCCACAAGTGAAAGTGAGACAACAACTAACGCTAGTTTCTTTATAATTGTCATATTTTATTCCTCCTAGGTTTAAAAATAATGAAGCCTTAGCATAAACTATTTCAAAAAAATTGTATAAAAAAAAATTTATAAGTTTCATAAAATGAAACGTTTAAGAAAATACACTTGGTATACAACATCTTTAGATCCCCTTGATAAGAGGAATTGTTTTTAATATTTGTATAATGTATACCAGAGAACAGGATTAAAAATTGAAATATATAAATTATAATAACGAGAAACTTTTTTTAGATGAAGTTTCAATATCGAATCCAACAGATTATCAAATACAAATCAAAGTATTTTCTGCCGGAATTAATAGAGCAGATATTTTGCAAAAAAAAGGGCACTACCCTCCCCCAAAGGGTGAGAGTGAGATAATAGGTCTTGAGTGTGCAGGCATTGTAGAAAAAGTTGGTAATTTGGTTCAAAAATTTAAAATTGGAGATCAGGTTTGTGCAATACTGGGAGGTGGGGGATATGCAGAATTTGTCAATGTTGATGAAAGACAGGTAATGCCTGTTCCATCTAATATAGATCTTCTTGATGCTGGCGCTTTACCAGAAACGATACTAACTGTTTATGAAAATATATTTAATATTTCCCAATTCAAAGAAAATGAAACCGTATTAATTCACGGTGGGAGCAGCGGTATAGGAACAACTGCAATTTCAATTTTAAAAAATTATACAAAGAGCATATATGTTACTGCAGGAACTGATGAGAAATGTCAAAAATGTATTGCTTTAGGAGCAACTGATGCAATTAATTATAAAACTACTGACTTTGAAAAGTATTTTGAAGATAAGAAAATTAAACTTGATATTATTTTAGATATGATTGGTGGTTCTTACTTAAAAAAGAATTTAAAGATATTAAATTTCAAAGGACGTCTTACTTATATAGCAGCTCTTGAAAGCATTAAGTCTGAAATTAATTTATTGTATGTTATGACTAAGCAAATAAAAATTTCTGGATCTACTCTTAGGTCAAGAACTCCCGAAGAAAAAGGCAAAATTGTTAAACAAGTTTTAAAAAATATTTGGCCTTTAATAGAAGAAGGGAAATATAAACCAACAATTTATCAAACTTTCAAAATGGAAGATGTGAATTTGGCTCACAAATTAATGGAGTCTTCTAATCATATTGGAAAAGTCGTTTTGGATATAAAAGGAGGACAATCATGAATCTACATGAATACCAAGCTAAAACTTTGCTAAAAAAAAATGATGTAAGAGTATTAAATGGAATACCGATTCTTAATATAGAAGATATCGACTCTGCAGTTGAATCCTTAAACACAAAAGTAATGGTTGTGAAGTCTCAGATCCACGCTGGTGGAAGAGGTGCTGGAAAATTTTTAGATAGTGGTGATGATAAAGGTGGGGTTAGAGTCTGCTTTTCTGCAGAGGAAGCAAAAGAAAATGCTAAAAAAATGCTTGGAAAAACCCTTGTAACTAAGCAAACAGGATCTAAGGGTAAAATAGTTAACAGACTATATATAGAAGAAGGTTGTGATATTAAAAAAGAATATTATCTCAGTATGCTAGTTGATCGCTCTTCATCATCAATTTCAATCATAGTATCTACTGAAGGAGGTATGGAAATTGAAGAAGTAGCTGAAAAAGAACCAGAGAAAATTATTACAGTAAATGTATCAGGGGATGCTGAAATAGATCAGAACAGCCTTTCAACTCTAATTAATGGTCTAGGAATATCTGATGATCAGTCAGATGATTTTTCTGATCAAATACAAAAAATTTATAAAACATTTTTAATGTCCGATGCCTCATTGGTTGAAGTTAACCCTTTTGTTTTAAACGGTGATGGTAATTTTTTAGCCCTTGATGCTAAAGTATCTATCGATGATAACGCCCTTTATAAACAAAAAGATATTTTTGAAATGAGGGATGAAACAGAAGAAGATGAAGCAGAAGTTGAAGCCTCAAAACATGAACTCAATTATATAAAATTAGATGGCAGTATAGGATGTATGGTTAATGGCGCTGGATTAGCTATGGGAACTATGGATATCATCCAACTACATGGTGGCAGTCCTGCTAACTTTCTAGATGTTGGTGGTGGCGCTACAAAAGAAAGAGTAGCGAAAGCCTTCTCTATAATTCTTCAAGATCAAAATGTAAAAGTGATATTAGTAAATATTTTTGGTGGAATTATGAAA
>ERZ802827.233-NODE-233-length-30177-cov-15.9862_pt1 | contig 30177 bp, 35 predicted proteins | sample MGYA00345652_ERZ802827 | MGnify/ENA primary metagenome ERZ802827 (study PRJEB30503, sample SAMEA104212372) | marine metagenome | biome: Westerlies Biome; feature: [SRF] surface water layer (ENVO:00010504) within the epipelagic zone...; material: water... | reverse complement strand
GTAAGTGTAAGGGGACAGTGTAAGTGTAAGGGGACAGATAAGATGAGAATCCGGCATATGGCGGTATTTGGTGGCATATAGTGGCACAGGATCGATGGTGACCGTGGCTTGTGGCCAATCCTTCGCTGGTGCTGGCGCGGCGGGCCGATTGCATGCGAAAAGTGGGAAATCGCGCCCTTTTTGACATTCCCGATGAGAATTCGAAAACACGCAATCCGCAGCGTTTAAATGGCCTTTAAACCCTGTTTAACTGCCGTTTTAAGACCCTTTTAAACAGGCCCGAAATGCGTTGAATCAGCCCGGCAAACCGGGAACAAGGTGGGAATCAAATCAATTTTGCGAAGAACCATTTCCCACTTTCGCCGGAAACGCGCAGAAATGCTTGTGTTTTGATAGCCCGTTTAAGCTGTCAGACCGTTTTAAATGGCCAAAACCATTTCCCACTTGGCACCACCGATCAAGATGGCAGCTTCCATCATTCCAGCAATTGGGATTGCAACCAATCTAAGTCCAAGCTCGTCAGCTCAAAAGAAATGACCCCGCTGCACAGGGTCAAACCTGAACAGCGGGGTCTACCGAAACGAGCTGGAGAGTCGCCCGCATCATGATGTGTCTGTTAACCCGGCAAGGCAAGCATCTGGCTACATCATGCTGCTGCTGAACATCATGAACAGCACCAAAACGATCACAAACACAATCACCGGCGACAGGATCACCGCCATCAGCACCCTGTCTTCTGTCGGCCGGCGGGTAATCAGCCCGGCAACCTGGCAGCTTGCCATGATGAACAGTAAAAACACGATTATCTGAATATCACTCAGCATATTTCATTCCTCCCAAGTGTGGCCATGAGCCTAGATCGCAAAGGATGAAAAAAACGCTAACGCTAGCGCCATATGGCCGGAAATCAAAACCAAAGACGCTCGCCCCAACAGAAACGAATTCATAAGCATAAAGCTGTCAGATGGCCTGTAAGCCGGGTTCTGTTCCCGCACGCGGGTGATGGCTATTCATCTAGCGCGGCTGTTGCCAGCAGCGTCGAGCGACCTACCCGGACAGCGGCGCAGGATCGCGCCTGCCGCCCGAAGGCGGCGCGTGTCCCTACATGGTCTTGCTCCGGATGGGGTTTACCCTGCCCAGCCCGTTACCGGCCTGGCGGTGCGCTCTTACCGCACCTTTTCACCCTTACCAGCCCCGGTCGAAACCCGGCTGGCGGTTTGTTTTCTGCGGCACTTTCCCTGGGGTTGCCCCCGCCGGGGGTTACCCGGCATCCCGATCCTGTGGAGCCCGGACTTTCCTCTCCCCCCATCGCAGGCGATGCGGGCAGCAGCCATCCGGCCATCTGACAGCGGCCGGATCATAGGCGCGCCAACCGGAAGGGGTCAAGTCGGGGTGGGGTGGGGTGTGCGAGGTCAAGGTGGCACTTGGATGAGGTGGCACTTGGGTGAGGCGGCATTGATCCAAAGGAATAATTGTCCAGCCCTAACCCTTTTCGGCTTCCAGTGCTTCGGCTTTTTCCGCGGCGTCCAGCCAGCGCAGTTCCTTGTCGTCCTTTTCGGTGCGGGCGGCGGCCAGCCGGTCGGCGGTGGCGGTGAAGGTCTCGGGGTGTGTGGCGAACAGCTCGGGGTCGGCAAGGCGTGCCTCCAGCGCGGCGATCTCGCCTTCCAGCGCCTCAATCTCGCTTGGCAGCGTGTCCAGCGCGTGCTGGTCCTTGAAACTGAGCTTTGCGGTACGGTTGCCGGTCGGCTTGCTGGCAGGTTTTGCGCCGCCCTTGCCGGACTTCCTGTCCTGCTGGCGTGCGGCCTGACGCTGGGCAGCGGCACTGCGCCGTGACAGATAGTCGGAAAAGCCGCCCGCATGCGCGCTGACCTTGCCATCTTCCTCAAAGGCCAGAATAGCGGTCACCGTGCGGTCCAGAAAATCGCGGTCATGGCTGACAATCAGAATGGTGCCGTCATAATCGGCAATCACCTCTTGCAGCAGGTCCAGCGTTTCCATGTCCAGATCATTGGTTGGTTCATCCAGCACCAGAAAGTTATGCGTTTCGGCAAACAGCTTGGCCAGCAACAGGCGGTTCTGTTCACCGCCGGACAGGGTGGCCACTTTCTGTGTCATCTTGTGATCATCAAACAGGAAATCGCGCAGATAGGCGGTGACATGCTTGGTGGCACCGGCCACCTCGATCATATCGCTGCTGCCGCCAGTCAGAACCGTCCAGGGCGAGGCATTGCGGTCAAGGGCGGCGCGCTGCTGGTCGAAATAGGCGGGCTCGAGTCCAAAGCCTTGACGCACACGCCCGCTATCCGGCGGGGCCAGTCCCAGCAGCACCTTGACCAGCGATGACTTGCCGATGCCGTTCGGCCCGACAATGCCGATGCGATCACTGCGCCGAACCAGAAGATTGAAATGATTCAGCAGCTGGCGACGCGCCATCTCCTCAGCCGTGCGGTTTGTGCTGCCCGCCAGCGGGGTAGATGGGCCGGCAGAATTTTCCGCCTCCGCCCGCCCGCTATTTGCAGCGCCCGTTGGCGGAGCAGGCACGGTGATACCAAGATCGATGGCTTCCAGCACCAGCTGTCCGCCGCTGGTTGCCGGGCCGGTTTCCATCTTCATGGAACGTTGCGCAATCCCGCCGGCGCGGGCGCGTTCAAGGCGCATGGCCTCAAGTTCACGAAGCCGGCCCTGATTGCGCTTGCGGCGGGCTGAAATTCCCTCGCGCGACCATTTGGTTTCAGCGGCGATGCGCCGGTCCATCTTGTGCAGGACAACGGCTTCTTCGGCCATAATGCCTTCCGACCAGTCATCGAACTGGCCAAAATCCCCTTCGCGGCGGCGCAGCTTGCCCTGATGCAGCCATACGATGCCGGTGCCAAGATTGCGCAGAAAGGCGCGGTCGTGACTGACCACCAGCAGGGCGCCGCGATGCTGGCGCAGCATGTCCTCCATCCATTCAATGGTTGGCATGTCCATATGGTTGGTCGGTTCGTCCAGCAGCAGGATATCGGGTTCTGTATACAGCGCGCGGGCAAGGGTGACACGGCGGGATTCACCACCAGACAGACCGTCGCTGAGCCGGTCAGGATCAAGGCCGAGGCGCATCAGAAACTCTTCCGCCTTGTGGATGGGAACCGGCCGGCCAAGACTGTCGGCATCATGGCCCATGGTGACAACGCTGCGCAGGGTCATGCCGCCCGGCAGCTGCGGGGCCTGCGGCAGATAGGCGACACTGGTGCCGGGTGACATCCACAGGCTGCCTTCATCCATATCGGCACGGCCTGCCATCAGCTTCATCAGGCTGGATTTGCCGGCACCGTTACGCCCGACAAGCGCCAGCCTGTCTCCGGCATGCAGCGTCAAATCGGCCCCGCGCAATAGCCAGCGATCACCCAGATTAATCCCGCATTCGGCAATGGTCAGAAGTGGCGTCGGCATGTCAGCGTGCGTTTGTCCCGGTGAATATATCGGTGAACTTCATTAGATCGGTACACTTCATTGGATCGGTGAACTTCATTAAGTCGGTGAACTTCTTCAAAAACAGCCCCGCTGAAATCTGGCCAGAATATTAACATAGTCAGAGTTTTAATATGGCCAGAAACCTCGTGATCAACTTCCTGCCAGACCGCGTGCCCGCGCCATGACATCATAGGCGGCATTGATGCGGGCCAGCCGGTCATTGGCGGCGGCGATGAATTCTTCGGGCATGCCATCGGCCATCAGCTTGTCGGGGTGGTTGTCACGCACCAGCGCCTTCCAGTGGCGGCGCAGATCGTCATCGCCAATATCCGCGGCAACGCCCAACACCTCATGCGGCGGCGGCCCTTCACTGGCGTGAAAGGCCAGCATGCGCTGGAAATCATCCTCGGAAAACCCGAAGATGCGTGCGACACGTGCCAGATAATCGACCTCTGGCGCGTTGATATGCCCGTCTGATCCGGCGATGTGAAACAGCAGATCCAGCAGCTGTTCCAGCACGGCGGCGCGTGGTTCAAACATCCGTGCCACCTGGCTGGCATAATCCTCAAACCCGTCAGGGGTGGTGCGTGCAAGATCCCAGAAACGACCGACCTGTGCCACCTCGCTGGCGGGAATCTCGACACGCTCTCTGAAGGCAGCAATTTCATCGCGGGTAACCTTGCCATCGGCCTTGGCCATTTTCGCCGACAGCGCGATGACAGCAACGGTAAAGGCGACGCGCCGTGTCGAATCCGTTTCCGGGCGGGCCGGCGCAACGAAACCGCGCTCGACCGCAATGCCTGCCGCTGCACCCAACAACCCGCCGATTGGCCCGCCGATGGCCGCGCCTGCTGCGCCGCCGATGATCATGCCCCAGATGCTCATGCGCTTATCTAGCTGGCGACAAGGCATAAACGCAAGTCGCAAGGCGCGCCGGCCCGACAGGATGCCGGATTACCGGGGCGACAGGATGCGGGGACGGGATATTCTGCTGGTCTGCCGGGGCTGGCCGGTTTATCGTCCGGCACATGACGCAAAGTTATGATATTGTGACAACGCTGAACCTGACCGGGCTGAAATGTCCGCTGCCCGTTCTAAAGGCACGGCGCGAGGTAAAGGCAATGACCGGCCGCGGTGATACGGGGGTGATCGCGGTGCTGGCCGATGACCCGGCTGCGCCGCTGGATTTTCAGCATTTTTGTGACACATCACAGTTGGCGCTGCTGAAAAGTGATGCCTCGGACGGCGTTTTCACCTTCCATATAGAAGTCGCTGCTGACAGCCTGACGCCCGAATCCTGATAGCTGAAACCTGATATACGGGATTGTTCAGGCCGGTTGGCGGTGAGACTGGCCGTTTAGCGAAGGCAATTCAGATGAAAACTGTAGGCCTGCGGTCCGTCGGTTGGGCCGTCATAAAGGCCGAGGGCAGCGCATTTCATAAAAAAGCCCGGCGCTGGCAGTCCGCCTCTGGCGCGTGAAATCACCCGCGCAGCACGCAGCGGTTCATTGGCCACGGCATCACTGTCAATCAGCTCTTCCAGCCAGATCGTCAACCTGTTGATCCGGTGGCGACCGGTCAGGCCAGCCGCCTCGGCCAGTTCGGCATAAGTGATCAGCCGGTCACCGGCAATTGTCGTGGCAAGCGCCATTTCAGCCCTGATCTGCCAGCCTGTATCATCAGCCGGGTGATCGGTCTGCTGGTCAGCATTTTGATCAGGTGTTATCGGGGGCATGCGGTTCTTTCATCGGTTTGTCCTGTCCGTTGCCAGATGGCGCGGCTCATGCCAAGGCGCTTGTTGCGGTAGCCGGGCAAGATGCTTATTGTCCCCGCCATGGTGTACCTGCGATCATTGCTTTTCAATATCCTGTTTTACGGGCTGACAGCGCTGCTGGCGATTTGCCTGTTGCCATGCCTGTTATTACCGGCTTCGGTGACGCGGAACCTGGCGCGGTTGTGGGGCTGGGTAACGGTGGTCAGCCTTCGGGTTGCTGGCGGACGGCATCGTATTGGCGGTGCGACGGCGCTGGACCGGCAGGTGATCTATGCGGCAAAGCATCAATCGGCGTGGGAAACGACAGTTCTTTGCTATCTGCTGCGCTGCCCGGTGCCTGTTATCAAGCAGGAGTTGCTGCGCCTGCCATTGCTGGGGTTTTATTTCCGCAAAGCAGGCTGTATCGCGGTTGACCGGTCGGCTGGCATGAAGGCGCTGCGCCAGCTTCGTGATGATGCGGCGAGGACGGCTGCTGATGGCAGTTCGATGCTGATCTTTCCCCAAGGCACGCGGGTTGCGCCGGGGGCCGCGCAAAAATATGAAATCGGTGTGTTTGCCGTCTATGAGGCGACCGGCCTGCCGGTGGTGCCGGTGGCGCTGAATTCGGGGCATGTCTGGGGACGCAACAGCTGGCTGAAACGTCCCGGCATCATCGATGTGGATTTTTTGCCTGATATTCCGCCCGGCCTTGACCGGAAAGCGTTTATGGCGGCATTGGAAGAGGCGATCGAGACTAGAATGGCGGTGCTTGACGCCCCATATCTGGCACAGCAGGAACAGACCGGCTGAGGAGGCAAGCATGGACGGAAGCCAAGGGCGTCCCGACGGGCAAAAGAATGTTCTGGGCGGCAAACTGGAAGCCTGTTCGCATGATCCGGTGACCGGGTTTTTCAGGGACGGGTGTTGCAATACCGGTCCGCAGGACCGCGGTCTGCATACTGTGTGTGCGGTGATGACTGACAGCTTCCTCAGCTACAGCAAATCTGTTGGCAATGATCTGTCGACCCCGATGCCCGATTTCGGTTTTGCCGGGCTCAAGGACGGCGATCAATGGTGCCTGTGCGCAGGACGCTGGGAACAGGCGCGGCAGGCTGGCCACGCGCCAAAAGTGCGCCTTCAGGCCACCAATATGGTCACATTGGCGGTCTGCAGTCTTGATGATCTGAAAGCGCACGCTATCGACCTTATGTAGGCGCGCATGCTATCGTGACGGACTACCGCGTCAGAACAGATGGGCGCGCAGATGAAAGCGGGGATAGCGATGCTGACACTCGACCAGAAAGTCACACTGCATTGTAATGATACCGGCAAGGATGCAACCGGCACGATTGTGCGGATTGTTGGCAGCCGCGTTGATGTGATGCTGGATGGCGGCGGCAACCTTCTGGTGTCCCTGAATATGCAAAAAGCGGGGCTTTATGTTGGCTCGCAATCCGGCCTTGAATTCGTCATGCGGACGGACTGACATGCAGCGCCCTGGTAGATCAGACACAAAGGCTGCGACGGCTGGTGATCTGACTGCGTCGGCTGGTGATCTGACTGCGTCGGCTGGTGATCTGACTGCGTCGGCTGGTGAGAAATCCTCACCGCCCGATTTGTCGGTGTGGCTGATCTGGGGATTTATCATGCTGGTGGCATTTGCCGCACTGCCTTTCGTGGTGCGGGGCCAGGAATTGTTCCGGACGCTGGCGGTGATGTGTGGCTTTGACATCGGATAGCGGTGTCGAGCCTGTCATTTCTGAAATTCTGGGGTGCTATTTTGGCGGTAAACCCGCACAGAACATGATCGCCATATCGACATAACGTTGCAGGTCTTCATCCTCGGCAAGGCCTTCCGGATCGATCATGGCCCATCCCTTCATCACCCTGCCGGTCAGGTCCATCGGCTGCACATGGGGATGATCTTTGATCGCGACCCAGCCATCCACCCCGATACGGATGACAAGCTGGTTATTCCAGATTCCTGTGCACATATTGCCGTTCATCAGAAATCCATAGCCGCCAAACATGCGGGTGACGTCAATCTCGAGCATGCCTGCCATGATGTCATCGAGGCGCGCTGCAAGGCCTGCGTCATACATTGGTCCGGTCCTCGTGGTCTTTGCCATGCGGCCGCATCATCTCATGGCGGTTGCGTGCAGGCAAATCACATTGCCGCGCGCAGCAATGCGGTGGGGCATGTCCATGGATCGATGGCAGCTTGCCAAGATTGGTTGTTGAGGCCTAGCATGACCGATGGACGCAGGAGTGTGATGTGATAATTCTGGATGGCGGTCTCGGGCATCAGCTGCGGGCAGTCGGCGCGCCGTTCAGGCAGCCGGAATGGTCGGCGCTGGCGTTGATGGAAGCCCCGCAATTCGTGCGCGAGGTGCATGACCAGTTCATCGCGGCCGGTGCCGATGTCATCACTACGAATTCCTATGCGATTGTCCCGTTCCATATTGGTGAAGACCGGTTCGAGGCGCAGGCTGGCGAGCTGTTGGCATTGGCAGCAAAGCTGGCAAGTGATGCCGCAGACGCTGTGTCGCACAAGGTATATGTCGCGGCATCGGTGCCGCCGATGTTTGGCAGCTATCAGCCTGATCAATTTGAAGTGCAGGGTGCCCGCCGGATGATGCAGCAGTTCCGCCGGCATCTGGCACCTGTCGCCGATATTTTCATTGGTGAGACGCTGAGTTCGGTGGAGGAGGCAACAACCTATCTCGAGGTATTTGCCGACTGCGCTGCCGACCTGTGGCTGTCGGTATCGCTGGAGGATGCGGATTATGAACCAGATCGCCCGAAACTGCGATCAGGCGAGCCACTGTCCGAATTGTTGCTGTCGATTGAGGGCATGCGCTTTGATGCGCTGTTGTTCAATTGCAGCCAGCCCGAGGTGATGGCAGATGCCATCAAGGCAGGCCGGGCGGAGCTTGATGCCTTTACAACCCAGCATGGGGCGGCACCCCCGATGATTGGTGTGTATGGCAATGCCTTTCCGCTGATGGATGACAAATATGAAGGTGCAAACGCCAATATCCACCAGCTGCGTGAGGATATAACGCCGGAAAACTATCTGCATTTTGCCCGCCACTGGGCCGAGATCGGCGCTGATATCATTGGCGGGTGCTGCGGTGTTTCGCCAGACCATATCAGCCTGCTGGCCAAGGCGCTGAAAGACCCGCCGCCGATCAACGCGCCAGAATTTGGCTGACCGGTACAGCGCCTGCCCTGCCGATATCTTGATCTGCTGACCAAATCACCTATCTGTCATTGCGGGTGGGGATCATTTTTTTGGTTACGCGAAGGGCGTTAAGTTCATGAAACAGGTTAAAGATAATCTTGCCACCAGAAAGGGCACCACAAGGACGGCGCAGTCGCGCGCCAGCACGGATGACCGCACCGCTGCTTACCGCAGTGTCTGTATGCTGCTGGCAGGCCTGGCAGTCGCGGCCCTGATCGGGTTTGCCAGTGCACAGGTATTTGCCGCTGGCACTGACAGCTCCAGCTCCAGCAGTGGCAGCAGCTATAAAGTGTCTAATCCGTCAAAGGCCATGCGGATGGCAACATCGCTGATCAGCAAAGAGAAATATGCCGAAGCGCTGGCCCAGCTGGAAACCGAGGTTGCGGCCGATCCAAAGAATGCGGATGCGTGGAACCTGACCGGTTTTGCATCGCGCAAGCTTGGTGACTACAGCCGGTCGGAAAAGGCGTATGACACGGCGTTGGCGATCAACCCGAAACATGCCGGGGCGCTGGAATATAAGGGCGAGCTCTATCTCACACTGAAGAATCTGGCCGGCGCGGAAGAAATGCTGTCGCGCTTGAAGGCCAATTGTTCGTTCAACTGCAATGAGTTGAAGGCGCTGCGCAAGGCGATCAATCTGTACAAGAAGGCCAATTAGGCCCCTCTGCAGGCGGACCCTGTTTGCTGTCAGACCTGTTTTGCTGTCAGATCTGGCCAAAACATAAGCGGACAAAAAAAGGGAGGCCAGAAGCCTCCCTTTTCGTTTGAAGGGTAATACAGTCGCAAAATCGCTGCGTCAGACAGACCTGACGAGGCTGCTCTTCAGTCCGCCATTCGCTTTTGCTCTGCTAAAACCAATCACTCTAGACATCAGATCACCTCCTTTTCGCTGTTTCACAATAAAGCAACGATAGGCCAGCTGTGGCTGCATGTCACCATGGTGTATTTTGGCGCGGCAAATTGTCCAGAAGGTGCGGTGCCATGCGGTGCCATGCAGAAGAAATGCGACAGGAACTGTGGCAGCCCTGATCGGTCAGCCCCCGAACAGGCCGCGTGCAAAGGTTATGGCGGCATTTACACCGTCAACAACGCCGCTGCCGATCGATCCGGCAATGTCGCTGGCTGTCTTGCCAAAAGACGTATCGCCCGCCGATATGCTGCCAGAGCCACCGGCGTTGCCGGTGATCGATGTGGCCAGTTCACCTGTCTTTTTGGCCAGTCCCGATCCGGCATCGCCGATTTTCGTCACGCCGGTGCCGATCACCGCGGTTGCATTATCGGCCCACTCTTGAAAGGTGCCGACCACATTATCCATCACATTGCTGTTGTCCGGTGTGTCCTGCACGCCGGCTTGCTGATCATCGCTCATAGACCGCTCCGCGCATTTGCGCCCGCATATTTGAAGTTGCAGTTCACTCATCGGTATCACGCGGCAACCAATTCGGCCAATCCCGTTACTGGAATATCCATGGACACTTCTTATTTAGGACTGAGACAAAACAGCTTCAGCAGGGTTTCATGTACGGGTTCAGTCGCCGCCGCGCCATCGCGGTTCTGCTTTTCATTCTGTCAGGAGTATGCGGAATGCAACCAGCCATCAGCGCGCCGATGAACGCGCATGATTTCACCTTCGATAATATAGACGGTGGGGCATTGCCATTGTCGCAATATGCTGGCCAGCCGATCCTGCTGGTCAACACCGCATCACTGTGCGGGTTCACCCGTCAATATGCGGCGTTGCAAGAGGTCTGGACGCAGTTTCGTGATCGTGGTCTGGTGGTTCTGGGTGTCCCCAGTGATGATTTTGGGGGCCAGGAATATGACACTTCCGAAAAGATCAAAACCTTCTGTGAGGTAAATTACGGAATCGATTTTCCGATGACCGAGGCAGTGGGTATTCGCGGTGATGATGCGCATCCCTATTACCAATGGGTTGCCGAGCAGGGGGTGATGAAGTCGCCGCGCTGGAACTTCCACAAGCATCTGATTGATCGGGACGGCAATCTGGTTGAATGGTTTGCATCGACAACGCCGCCAAATTCGCCGAAGGTGATACGGGCAATCGAAGGCTTGCTGGAGTAATCCTGCACCAGTACGCCCTGCTGAATGTCGAATCCGGTACCCAATCCGATTTTTGGCCGAACGAATGAATGCGCAAAGATGAAGTGCAGGGAATTGAAGCGCATAACGCCGCTTCGGGAGAAGGTATAATGTCTGATGGATCGGCAGAACCGGCTGAAACGCCCCCGACAGTATCAGGCGAATATGCTCTCCGGCGCATGCTGTCAGATGAGTTGCATGCCCGTGCTTTCTATGATTTTGACGGTGCTGGCCGGTTTGTTCGCTTTGTCTTTCTGACAGGTGATCAGGACGGGGCTGTACTGGATTACGTGAATGAATTTCTGGCGGCGGAGGGGCGTGACCCGATTGATGCGCACCAGAAGTTTCAGCGTGTTGATCTGGGTGCCTATGCGCTGCGGCTTGAAAAACATACCGAGTTTGTGTCGATCAGCTTTATCGAGCGGGGGCTGAACTGCATCTCCGGCTTGCTGGATGATGCGTTTGATGCGCAGAAGTCTGTGCTGCCGTTGGCATGGGCGCGCGCCACGCCGGCGCCGATGTTTCATGCGATCTGGCTGGAAATCGGTGGCAAGGCCCCGCGTCGTATCACGCCTGAACATATGCTGGAGGTGATGCAGGCACGCAGTGTCACCGCCAATCAGTTTGGCGACAGCGCGTCACAAATCCATTTCGCCTTTGATATTGATGCGGACGGGTTTTCGCGGATTGCTGTGTTCAATGACGGCATCGCACCAAACCGCATGGGACGGACGATCCAGCGGATTGTCGAGCTGGAGACCTATCGGTTGCTGGCCTTGCTTGGCTTTGCGGCGGTGCGGGAAAATGGCGGGCGGCTTGGGCGCATCGAACAGACAGTCGCCGGACTGACCACCGATCTGGCGGCCCAGATCAAACAGCCGGGCGGCCAAATTCAGGAATTGCTGTCGGTGCTGTCTGCGCAGGCCGCCGATCTGGAAGAAATCTACTCGCTGACATCATATCGGCTGGCGGCGACCAAGGCTTATGAGGCTATCCTGAATGACAGGATTGGCGGGCTGCGGCTGGTGCGTCTTGAAGGCTTTCAGGGCATTCGCGGTTTTCTGGGACGGCGGATGACACCGGCGCTGGACAGTTGTCGCGCCTTCTCCGAACGGCTGACCCGCCTTTCCGAACGCATTACCCGCGCCGGTGATCTGATGCGCACGCAGACCGAGATGATTATCCAGCGGCAGAATCGCGATTTGCTGCGATCGATGAACAGCCGCGCGCGCCAGCAGCTGCGTCTGCAACAGACTGTTGAAAGGCTGTCGGTTGCGGCGGTGACCTATTACGGCGTCGGGCTGGTCGGCTATCTGGCACAGGCATTGCCGCTCGATGTGTGGGGCTGGGATATAAAGCTGGTCAAGGCCGCAGCGGTGCCGGGCATTGCCTTCCTCGTCTGGCTGACCATTCGCGAGGTGAAAGCCGGTCTGACATCAGATGATGACGACAAGGACGCTGACTGACACCACCGCAAGATCAGTGGGGCGGTCTTACTGTCGGGTTAGGCGCTAACACCTGCATTGGCAGCAAGGGCGCTGCACCATGACAGGGTGGCGCGGATATGCCAGTTCAACTGGCGGTCATGAAAGCCGACATGTCCGCCGCCGCGCGTCACCACCACCTGTACATCGCCTCTGGCCGCGCCGTTATCTTTCAGGTCAGCTGGCCCAGCGGGCACAGGTTGGTCCAGTGCCGGCTGGTCCGGAATCCATGGATCATTGGAGCCTTGCAGGACCAGCACCGGAATAGTGGCTTCCTGCAGGCGCTGATGAACACTGGTGCCGGCATAATAGGCACCGCTGTCAGCATAGCCGGCCAGCCGTGCGGTCACATGATCATCAAATTCAATGATGCTTTTTGCGGCCATCGCCGCGCGGTACAGCTCGGGGTCGATATCTGGTATTGTGGCGGCAATGTGTTTCAGGCCGGCCAGCATGTAGCGGATATAGAGCCGGTTCCGCGGCGCATGAAAGCGTGCCGCCGAGGCCGCCATGTCAAGCGGTGTGCCAATCGCCACCAGTCCGCGCAGGCGCTGTGCCGCGGCCGGATAATCAAGGATCATGTTCAGCGCTGCCGTGCCGCCCAGCGAATGCGCCATGATGAAAAGAGGAGTATCCGGGTCAAGGCGCGCCGCCGCGTCAATAAAGGGGATCAGGTCAGCGCCAGCGCCCGCATTGTAGGTACCGCGCGCCAGCGGGCGTGCCGGACCGGCCCCGCGCATATTCACCCGCAACAGGCTGAAGCCGGCTGCCAATACAGGTTCGACCAGCCACAATATATGCTGCGCGTCCATACACCCGTTCAGCCCGTGTACGGCAATGATGCACCCGCGTGATGCCGTTTTAACTCTGCTGCCAGCTGCGCCGGTTTTGCCAGTTTCGGGGTTGCTGCGCGCAGGATGAAAAGCGGCAAGCAGCCTGTCCCCATCTTCAAGATCAATCAGCACCTCGCGAGAGCGTGGCGGTGGCGGCGCATCACGGCGCAGGAAATGGCGAATGGTCTGGGCATCACCGCCAATCCACGGAAACGCCTCGCCGCCAAAAGGCGGGACAAGGTTGCCAGCATCATTGCGGATAAATGCCATCGGCCCGCCCCCGATCAATAAAAGGCGATACTGGACACCGCGACATCGGCAGCATGATCACGTCCATAGGCAACAATACCGATGCTGGTCAGTTGATCTGGCGGCGGGGTAAGCGGGGCCAGGCCAGCGCTGTGTTTAAAATCGGAAAAGGGCAGGGTGAAGGTCTGCCATTGCTGATCGACGGTGAAGGCCGCGCTGTAATAATGCCACGGACGGCGCGTGTCGTTGGTGCGCAGATGAATGAAATAGGTTTGATCATTGCCGCGCGCGCTGATCGTGATGCCGGCAAGATCAGCGCCAGCATCCGGCAGGCCTCGCATATCAAGGCCAGCACGAAACTGGATGAAACCACCATTGTTGGCGGTGCTGACATCGCCTGTCATGCGGGCTGCCGGACGGCCATCAAGGGTCACGAAATCCACCCTGCCATCAGAGACGCCGCCCATCACACGGTCGCTGAGAAAGCGCCAATAGCGGGCCGTCTGCGGCGTCATGTCGAGTGTCAGTGCGTCCTCATCAGCCAGGGCAGCGCCGCCGCCGGTGAGCGCCATGAGCGCAATGCCGGCTGCAACCAGCGGGCCTGTCTTGCGTGCTGTGGTCGACATATCTGTGGTCGACATAGCTGTGATCGACATATCTGTGATCGACATATCTGTGGACGGTTCTGGTGCGGGTGACGGGTCTGTCTGAGGTGGTTTCTTTGACATGCCCATCAGATAAGGCGGTAGGCAGCCTGTTTAAAGACATGTTGCTGCCGCATTGCGTTTTGGGCTGGCTTGCCCGCAAGCGCTTTGGCAGAATTGGGTACGCCAGGACTTAATCAGGAATGAGGCAGCTATGACCCAGCAGGCGGGCGAAACACTTCCGGCAATTCAGGCCGCTCTGGAGGCTTCGGAGTTGACCTTTGAGGTGTGGCCCTGCGATGACAGCCTTGCCGATACCGCTTCCTTTTGCGCACATTACAAGGTGCCGCCCGAACATTCGGTCAATGCCATTCTGGTTCGCGACAAGGCAGATGCTGACAATTACGCATTATGCATGGTGCCGGCGACGCACCGTCTGGACGTCAACAAGGTCGTTCGCAAGAAGCTGGGTGCCAAGAAAGCGTCCTTTGCAGCGGCTGATGAAACGCGCCAGATTACCGGTATGGAAATTGGTGGTGTGACGCCCATCGGCCTGCCAGCGGGTGTTCGTGTCTGGGTTGAGGCAAGTGTCATGGCGCTGGATTATATTATCCTTGGCGGGGGCAACAGGACGTCCAAGCTGAAAGTGCCGCCTGCCATCTTCACACAGATTGCAGAATGCGAGATGGTTGAGGCGCTGGCACGCCCGCGTGATGCGGACGGCGCGACAGGCTAAATAATGGGCGGTGATTCCGCGCCCGCAGGACAATATGATGATTGGTATGATGATGCAGTATAGATGTCCGCAAAAATCACAGGCATCGAGACACCTGATAGCAGGCCCATGGCGCCTGATGTTCATCGCTGGACTGGCCGGTTGCATGGCGTCGTTGCTGACTGCCGCACCGGTGGCGGCCGGCGAAACGCTGCCATGCGAGGTGATGGTGAAGTTCGAAGATGATGATGCCGGTGTGGCCACCATCTACCGGTTGCGACTGCAGCACAAGAACCGCAAGGGCCGTGATGTCAGCCATGTGTCTGTGATGACCGCGACCGCCGATGGCGCACCAATTGGCAACAGCCATGTCGACTGCCGGGTTGACGGACGCCCCTTGCGCGCAGGCGATACGGGTGAATGCCGCACAGATCTGCAGGTCATAACCGGGCGTATGGCAGCCACGCTGAATTTTGAAGACTGGCTGGGGATGATTCGTGACCAGCAGGACAAGCTGGCGACCATCAAGCAATGCGAGATTGTGGGCGTTCGTTACGCCGCCGACTGACTATGTGCCGGTGATGCCGGAAAGGGCAGGCACCTTAACAGCCGCATAAGCTGATATCTCAGTCCTGTAAAGCGAATGCCCCGCGCTGTATGAGGCAGGGCATTGGCATTTTTTTGAAATGTAAGTCGTCTAAATCCAACCTGTGTGTTTTTGAAATTCACACGAAATGTGGATCAGGATTTTTCTTCGGCGCCGACCTGTGCCCAGTCTGGCACCCAACCGGGATAGCTTGAACAAGCGGTCACACCGAACAGGGCAACGGCAAGAAGGGTCGCGGTCACAATTTTCTTCATCAATACCTCCATAACAATATGCTTCATCCTATCGCTAACCATCGCCATGCGTCCAGCATGTTCGGGCGCTGAACCGGCACCCGGACGGTGTGAGGCGAGATGATCCGCCACGTCATTCATCGGCCAGTTCCTGGCCCATTTGCCAAACCAATTTTGGGGCCAGCCGGTCAGAGCAACATAAAATACTTTTACTAAAGTTTTAATTATATTAAAAGCGCGTAAATTATATCAATAACAAGTATCGAGTCACCTATGAAACACGCCTTCATGATCGCTGCTGTCGCGGCTGGTATTGCTTGTGCGCCACTAGCAGCACATGCGCTGACCTTCAAAAAGGGACAAGTTCTGGGCAGTGATGGTCAGATTTATGATGGTGCATCCCCGCGTGAGTCCGCAAGGATTCTCGAAAATGCCAAAGACGGCGGCAAAGCGGCAGGGGTGTTTGGCAGAAACCTGTTCGTGGTTATTGGCGAAGACATCACCTTTATCCCGTTGACTGACCTTTCCGGCAAGTCTGAAGACCAGATTGAAGAGATCGTCGTTGATCGTGTCACAAAGGATGTTCTTGATCGGGCCATCGCCGCCAATGCTGCAAGCGCAAGTGATGATTCTGGTGCGGGCACGCTGGTCAGTGGGGGGCAGGCAAGTGCTGCCGGGACTGTGGCTCCTGCGGCGGGCGGGGCAACCGCCGCGCCAGCTGGTGTTGACCTCAGCCAGCTGACAGAAGAAGAAATCGGTCTTCTTGAAGAGGCGGCCGAAGCTGCTTCCGAAGAAGAGGTAACTGCCGCGCTGAATGAAATCATGGCTGCTGATGTGGCCGGTATTGCCGCCAAGGAAGCGGCAGAAGCAACGCGCGAAGCCTGGAAATATATAAACCCTGAAGATCTTCAGGAAGCAACAGAGCAGGCGGCTCAGTTTGCCGCACAAGAGGCAGCAAAAATCGTCAACCACATGGCGGTGGACCAAGCATTGCAAGAGCTTCAGGCCAGCGGGGCCAGCGAGGCTGAAATTCAGGCCTTTATGGATGCCAATCCGGCACCAGGTGAATAGACGCAGACAGAATCCTATACCTCCCGCTAGGTTCGTGTGCCGGGAAGAGGGTGGCTTTGGCCGCCCTTTTTTCGTGGGGCGACGTTTTCAGCAGACCTGAAATGTCAGCGGCCAGATACAGATGCCCAGGCCGCTGCATCCAGGCGGAATGTCAGAAATGCCTCTGCATTGCCGGCACCAAGCAGGTCTGCATGGCATCTGCCATCAGCGACCGCACCCAGCTTGCCGGTACCCTTTTGCGAGCGGATATTATCCTTGCCTATATGAAACCAGACACGCGGTTGGGTGATGAACAGGTGATCCAGCATCAGCGTTTTCAATGCCATATTGGCAGCCCCGCCCCACAATCTTCTTTCGATAAAGGTAAAGCCGACAGACCACTCGCCAGGGGCGTTCGGCGCCTCATAATACCGTGAGCAGCCAACGATCCTGCCGCCCGGCCGTTCTTCAAATGCCAATGCTCCGCCAGCGGCAACCAAAGCGGAAAAATATCCATCAAAAACATTGCGCTGGTGGCGGTTGCGGGCTGGATGCTGTTCCCAGATCAGCGGGTCACGTGCTGCGATGTAAAGATTATCCCGATCTGCCGCGACAAGGGGCCTGATCCGGAAGTCTGGACCAACAAGGATGGGCTGGATATCTACCATGGCAGGTTGTCCATAGCTGTATGGTGGGAAAAACGGGCGTGAACCCAGCCTAAGGGGCATCAACAATTTCCTGCAACGTCTGTGAAACTTTGTCAGACTGGTCTCAAACACACTGGTTGAGCCGGTGCCCGTAGCTTTTTTGCTGGCCTGTCATCGTCTGGCACAGCTATAGAAGGGCAGTCATATAGAAGGGCAGTTTGCCGCTGTTCCGAGAAAGGCCCATTGCATGGATGAGTTTGGTCGCTTCAAGCCTTCAGGCCGCAACCGCCTGATCTTGTTTCTGGTTGCGATGGGTCTTGGTCGTGGCAAGCTGAAACGGGTGTTTTCACGCAACTGGCAGGCCGCCACACCGCAAGCGGCAGTTGATATCGATTATCATGGCTTGCGATTGCGCCTGCGTCCTGTTGGCAACACGATTGAATCGAAAATCCTGTTCAGTTCACGGCTGCGTGAAGCTGAAGAACTGGCAGAATTGCGCCAGCGCCTTGCTGATGGCGGCAGCTTTGTCGATATCGGTGCCAATGTTGGCTATTACGCGCTGATGGCGGCAAGGGCAGGCGCCGAAAAAGTGATTGCGGCCGAGCCAAACCCCGAGCTGATTGAGAGGTTCAAGGCAAATGTCGCGTTGAACGGGCTAGAACAGGCGATCGATATTATGCCGGTTGCTATCGGCGCCGAAGACGGCACGGCCATGCTGAACCTGAAGGATGGTGACACTGGTGGCAGTTCGATCGTACGCAACCTCAAAGCCGACGGTGCCATAGAGGTGCCTGTGCGCCCATTGGCTGCACTGCTGGCCCAGCAAGGTGTAACCGCGGTGGCCGCGATGAAAATCGATATCGAAGGTATGGAAGACCGCGCATTGGGGCCGTTTCTGAAACCTGAAAACAGACATCTTTTTCCGCGTCTGCTGATTATGGAAACGGTCAATCGCGAAGACTGGCAAATCGATATTCTGGCGAAATTGCAGCAGAACGGCTATGTGGTCACCTCAGAAACGCGTGGGAACTCTATTCTTGAGCTGAGGTCGTGACTGTTTCATCTTGATTGCCTGCGCGACAGTGTGCTGCAAGGAAATCCTGGCAGCAATTTTTGGCAGGATGGCCGCTCTATGACGGTAAGCCATCATACACATAATCATCAGTCGAAATATCGCCCTGCCAGGCATAGATGGACATGAACGCCCGTTCTTCGGTGCGGTTTGCATGCGGCATCATTGAAGGATGATGCGACCGGCTGCCCGGATTGTGCTGGCGGAAATGGTCATCGCCGCGCTTCCACCACACAGACCCGGCAAGCATGATGTAAATTTCTTCAGCAGGGTGCGTGCGGATTCTACAGGCGGCGTCGGATATCATCCCATACAGTCCGATGCGGACATGATCTGCGTAGACAAGACCGCGGGGACCAAGCAGTTCAATATGCACAGTGTGCTGGTTGTGATTTATAAACAGCGGATCGTTCGAGGTTGTTGGCGGTGACCAGTCGAGTTGCAGCTGCAGAAGATGTCGGCACACCGGATGCGCATCGGGTGCTGTCATGACACTGACCAGCGCATCAGGCAGGGATGCAGGATGCCCGATTGTTGCTGAATCCCAGCTTGTCTGCCCAGACATCTGCTGGCGTGCAGCTGCCTTCAGGGCGGCGCGCGCATGCTGTTCAAACGCGACATCTGCCGCGAATATATCCGCAAGTTCGGCAAACAGCGCAGACATCGTCATCAAGGCGCCTCCCGGCCTGACCAGCCGGTGTCACCCTAGACAGCATTAAGATCTTGCATCAATTGGCCGTTGGCTGAGCAATTGCCTGCTGCACAGGTTCTAGTCCAGATCGTCGAACATGACCTTCCGGCTTTTCATGGCTTCGATCTGCGCCATCGTCATCCAGCACGAAATATAGTAAGTGCCCTTGGATATGCGGCGTCCAAGGTCGGTCTTCGAGATAGGAGCCGCATTGGTTTCCGGTGTCATCACCCCATAGCTGTCGAGAATGCTTTTCACCACGCTGGACTTGATGCCAAAGTTTGTGTTCTCGGGAATGGAGCCAAATTTCTCCAGCGCATATTCGACATCCAGCTTGGCGACAGCGACCCCGATGACATTGCCTGCGTCATCAACGATCGGGCCACCGCTATTCCCGCTTTGCAGCGCGGCATCGATCTGCACTTCCGAGAAATTGTTACCAAAGCCGGTCAATGAACTGATGATCCCCTTGGTCACCTTTACGGTGGAACTGACGCCCATGCCGAACGGGAACCCGGCAACATAGATATCCTGCAGCAATTCCGGACGCGCCTCGGCCAGCGGCAATACTTCGCCCGGCGCAAAGTCTGCTTTCAAAAGCGCCAGATCGTTGAGCGGGTCAGTGGTGACAATGGTGGCCGGGAATTTCTGGCCCTCATAGTGCAGATAGACGTCCTGGCACCCGTCGATGACATGGTTGTTGGTGATGACAAACCCGTCCTCGGATACGGCAAAACCGCTGCCAGATGATGCAGACAATACTTGGTCAGCCGCCACGGTGGCTGGCGGTGTGGCAGCAGGCGGTGCGGTGCTTGCATCAGGGCTGGCAGCGCTGGCAAGCTGAAAATCACCATTTTGCCAAATGCCTGATTTCACATCACCATCGGCAAAATAGACCGCGCCTGGCCCGTGACGAACATCGCCTTTGTAGGTGCCAATGAACTTGTCACCATTCTGGTGGAAATAGGCACCCAACCCTTGCGCTTTGCCGTCCTTGTGGTTACCCGCAAAAATGTCGCCAGCCCATTCACCGCCGGTATTGAAAATGTAGGCACCTTCGCCATCGATCTCGCCGTCGCTGTACCAGCCAATCTGCAGGTCGCCGTCTGAACCGTCATTGCTGTTGAAGGCATAGATGCCAAGACCGTTCCACTTGCCGCCCCGAAAGGTGCCGAAGAACATGTCGCCATCGGGAAAATAATAGGCCCCAAGGCCATGGAAATCATCATCCTGAAACTGGCCAATATATTTGTCACCCTCATCAAAGGCGAAAGTGCCGAAACAATCATCGAAATAGGCGGTTGGTGAGGCCGGACAGTCTTTCTGCCCGGAAGTGGCGGATGTCAGCGCGTCAGTAAATTTGCCTTCCTTCCAGATCCCATGCCGCGTCGCACCGTCCTTGAAGCGATAGGTGCCCGGTCCGTCGCGCGTACCATTCACGAATCTGCCGATGAAAATATCGCCATCAGCAAAGAAATACGCGCCCTGGCCATTGCGTTCACCATCCACGAACTGGCCGATATACCGGTCCCCGAAATAACCGCTTTCAGGCCCGTAGATATACATGCCCGGACCTTCCAGACGGCCATCAACATAGGTGCCGAAAAACACTTCACCATTCTTGTAGAAATAGCCGCCATGACCATGAAAGACATCGGCCTTGAAACCGCCGCGATAGATATCGCCGCTGAACTCGCTGGTCGGTTTAGGTTCATAGACCCCGATGCAATTATCCCACAACGCGTCCACATCTGTCGGGCAGGCAGGCAAACCATCAGCCTGCGCTTTGACGACATTCATGGTGAACATCACCAGCAAGGCAATGAACAAGACCTTCGTGCGGGGCTGCATTATAGGCATCCAATCAGCTAAATTAACCATTTATTAACGATATCATCGATCAGCCGAACTGAATAGCGGGGTGGACATTATTTGCCGGCGCATGATCCATGCGGCGGTGATTTGACGGGTGTCGAGGCATTTTGCAGCTACGTCCACAATTCGCATTTTCGCCTTATATTCGCCCTTCACACTGCGAATCCATGCATAGCATGTGGGGCAAAACCGAGGGTTCTGCGGCGTTATACCAATCTTTCAAATAAGGACATAATTGACGCATGCCATCTATTTTGGGCTGGACTTTCTGGAACTTTGCTTTAACACCAACGGCAATCTGCACGGTTGCAGACCGGTTTCCACGCTTTTCCTTCCAGAATTGAATGGCTTACCCAATCCCCAATTCATAGGAGAACGATATGAGTGTTGGGACAGTGAAGTGGTTCAATGCCACAAAAGGTTATGGTTTCATCGAGGCAGAGGACCAGTCCTCAGATGTGTTTGTTCACATCACCGCCGTACAGGCTGCTGGTATGACCGAGCTGAAGGAAGGCCAGAAGGTCTCTTTCGAGCTTGAGACAGGCAATAACGGCAAGACATCAGCCGTGAACCTGAAGGCCGAGTAAACGGCCGGTCATCGCGCTTGCGATCACCCTTCAAGCTAGAAGTTCAAAAGCTTAACGACAATGGCAGGGGCGTGTGTACACATGCCCCGCCTCTTTTTGGCATGTGACCCGCTGCCAGACCTGCCGGGTCGTGCGGTCAGGTATGTGCACGCCTGGCGCATATGCGCCGGCCTTCCCATATGCGCCGGTCTTTCCATATGCGCCGGTCTTACGGTTGTCGGACATGTGGGCTTGTCGGACATGCAGACTTGTCGGACATGCGGGCGCTGACCATCTTCATCCCCTTTAAACGAAAACATGCGTTCAGGCAGGTTTGCAGCCGTGACAACCGGTTGCGTGTATAAATCTGTGCGCCGCCATGAACGGTTTATCATTGCGATATGGGCCAGTTTCAGGCCGGATTACCTGTAGTGTTTGGTGCCAGAACTAAGGGAGTGTTTGCAATGTGGGTCAGAACGCTGAAGATTACCTTCAAGAACGAACTCATGAAGAACTCGATCGAAACCTATATGGCCAGCAAGGTCGACCTGACTGAAGGCATGATGCTCAGCTACCGGGTAAAAGTGTCTGCCAATGTTGTGCTGGTGAATCATTTTTTCCCGAGTGAGCAGGCGATCAAGGATTTCAACGCCAAGCTGAAACCTGTGCGTGAACAGATCATCTCGATGGGGGCAAAGGTCGAGATCAATGATGGCGAGGTGTGGGCGTTCAAGGTGGCCGGGGATGTCACCCTCGACATGCTGATGAACGGCATGCAGACAGAATAGCCCGACCGGACAGACTTTAAAGCCGGACGCCGGCAGGGTTATTCGGGCTTGTTATGTCAGCTTGTTCAGAATTTTTACGGTAGCGGTGAGGCGCTTTGTCAGGGCTTTCTGCTGCGCTTCGATATCCAGAATTTCGTCTTTCAGCGTTTGCAAAAGCCGCTGCTGTCTGCCGCGCGACACCTGCGCCGGATTATCAGATTGCCCTTCATCCGCCAGAAGGTGGGTAGGGCTGACCCCCAGAATGCCGGCCAGATTAACCAGTCTGTTCACCCGCGGGGCGCTGCGGTCGCGTTCCCAGTCGCGCAGTGTGGCAGGCTTGATCCCGGCCAGATGCGCCGTAAGCGCTGGCGAAAGACCGGCCTCCTGCCTTGCTTTGACAATTCGTTCACCAAGAGTGGTTTCTGGCTCGGCGGCCGAAAGCACATTCGAAGATAAAGATGCAACCAAGACACTGTCCTTTTTTCGCCGTGAGGTCGAAATTAGGACAATAAACCGATCCGGTCAAGGTGCCTGACAAAGCCAGCTGATGTCCGCGCCGGCTCGGCACTGTCACACAGGCGATAAACGCGGACCAGAAACAGGAAGATGAATAAAATACTTGTCAAGGCAGTTGCTGGCCGTCTGATTGCTTGAGTTACATGACAGGATGCCCATAGGATTGAAGTGTCCTGTTACATCGATGCCTGATCATGTCCGGCACCGTTGATATGTGAAGTGAAGGGGGTATACATGCTCGACAACGCGCCATCGGACGTGCCGCATTATGATGTCGCATTCTATGATGATGATGTAATTGCAGACCCGTTTCCGCATTATGCTGCGATGCGTGCGTTGGGCCCGGTGGTGTATCTGCCGCAACTTGGCAATTATGCCTTTACGCATTTTGCAACGGTGCGCGACGGTTTGCGCAACCATCCGGCTTTTTCCAGCGCTGCCGGGGTATCGGCTGATGATTTCGGGTCCGGTCTTCAGGCTGGCAACATCATTGCATCTGACCCGCCGCGCCATACCACCATGCGCAAGGCAATGCTGCCGACATTGATGCCGGCATCACTGTCTGATCTGCGAGAGAATTTTGACAGGCTGGCCGAACATCTGGTGGATGGCCTGACAGAGCTTGATGAGTTTGACGCCATCGCGGATTTCGCCAGCTTTCTGCCGCTGTCAGTGGTGCGTGATCTTGTCGGGCTGCCCGAATTTGGCAAGGAGAACATGCTGAAATGGGGGGCGGCTGCGTTTGACATAGCCGGCATTCAGAATGACCGCGGCAAACGGGCTGTTGAGACGATCAAGGAAATGCGCGCGTTTGTGCTGGATATTCTGGATAATGGGGCCGCCAGTGATGGCAGCTGGGCCCGGCGGGTCATCGATCTTGTGGACAGCAAAAAGCTGGCCCCTGACATCGCACCCTATACGATCCGTGACTATATCAACCCCAGTCTCGACACCACCATTTCGGCGACCGGCCATCTGATTCGCCTGCTGTCGCAGAACCCGGACCAGTGGGACAAGGTGCGGGCCGAGCCAGGCCTGGCACCTGCTGCAATTGCCGAAGCTGTGCGTCTTGGCACCCCCATCAGATCATTCGCCCGCACCGCTGTTGATGACATCACCGTCGAAGGCGTGGTGATCCCGAAGGGCGCGCGTGTAATGATGCTGTATGCATCGGCCAATCGTGACGAGGCGGTGTTCGAGAACGCTGATGCCTTTGATGTGACACGAACCAATACCAGCCATCTGGGCTTTGGGCATGGCATTCATACCTGTGTGGGGCTGCATCTGGCACAGATGGAAATGCTGGCGTTGGTGCGTGCGATGATCCCGCGGGTGGCGCGGATCGAAACCGGTACGCCGCAAATTGCGATGAACAATACGATTTGTGGATTCGCCAGTCTGCCGACAGTTTTTCATAAAGATCATCACCCGGCCACAGACTGGCCGGCGAATTGAAATGCGCGATGTAATGCAGCCGCATGAATGGTGAACAGACGCGGCATCTTGGACGGCGCGAGGATCACAATCCTTTTATCGCAGCTGCTGTAAATCAGGCCGGCTGTCGCGCCTGTCGCTTATGGCATGGCTGCCGGGTCTCTGCTAGCCTTTTCCAAGCAGAAAATTGCTGGCCTATAGTTTCCGTACAGCGATTTTTTCTATCGGCAGCTATTGTCTGTAATGCCCGTACCGGCATGCGCGTTTCGTATCGGTACGGCTTTCACGTGTGACAATATGCAGGTAATTCGCAGTAATCTTTTCATGAACAGGAGACTTCAAATTATGCACAAAGCCTATCAGGAAGTAACTGCCAAGCTTGGCAGGCCGCTTCGGCGTTGTGGCCTCGTGGTCACCGTGGCAATCGGTCTGGCGTTCACGACGGCACAGGCCGGCGAGTTGAAAATCCTTCATATCAATGATGCGCATTCGCATCTGAAGCCGGACAGCCGGATGGGTCTGAAGCTGACTGGCGAGTCAACGCGGGTGAAATCAGGCGGCATGCCTGCGGTCGTTGCCAAATTCAAGCAGCTGCAAGCCGCCGGCGGCAATGTGCTAAAGCTGCATGCCGGTGATGCTGTTTCGGGCTCGCTCTTCTTCACCTTGTTCAAGGGTGAAGCTGATGCCGCCTTCATGAATGAAGTCTGTTTTGATGCGTTTGCGCTTGGCAATCATGAATTCAATGAAGGTGATACCGGCCTTGCGAAGTTTCTGGATTTCCTGAAATCGGACGACTGCAACACGCCGGTGCTGGCAGCCAATATCAAGCCCGAAATTGGCGTATCGGCGCTGGCACCGAACAGCGCCACCGACTATATCCAGCCCTATACCGTGATGCAGATTGACGGCATGAAAATCGGTATTATCGGCATCGATATTGTGCGCAAGACAAAGCTGTCATCCAGCCCGGATGAAACCACAATCTTTCTGGATGAAGCTGAAACCGCCCAGAAAATGGTGGATGAGCTGAGCGCTGACGGCATTGACCACATCATCCTGTTGACCCATTACGGCTATGAGAACGAGATCATGCTGGCACAGACCATCAAGGGTGTGGATGTGGTCATCGGCGGTGATTCACACACGCTGATTGGTGACTTTGATGGTCTCGGACTGAATTCCTCCGGCCCTTATCCAACCATTGTCGACGGCGCCGATGGAGCGCCGGTATGCGTTGCAACAGCGTGGCAGTACAACCAGATCGTCGGCGAGCTGGATCTGTCCTTCAACGATGCTGGGCAGATCGAAAGCTGCGCCGGAGTCCCGCACATGATGCTGGCTGACAGCTTCAAGCGGAAAAACGCAGATGGTGACCGTGTTGAGGTCGAAGGCGATGACCGCGCTGCCATTTATGCAGCCATCGAGGCTGATCCGAAACTTTCGATTGTCGAGGGCGATGCGGATGCTGCCGCGGTGCTGGCGTCCTTTAATGTCAAAGTTGAGGAAATGCAGTCACAACAGATTGGTACCGTTGCCGAAAACCTGTGTCTGGCGCGTATTCCGGGTGATAGCCGGTCCAAGCTGTGCGCATCCGAGGCGACTGCCGAACGTGGTTCCGACATCTCGATGGTTGTGGCGCACGCCTTTCGCGAAATGGCCAAGGCCAGTGATATCGCTATCCAGAATGGTGGCGGTGTGCGCACCGATATTGCCAAGGGCGATCTGACAATGGGCGATGCCTACAAGCTGTTGCCCTTTGCCAACACGCTGGTCGAAATGCAGATGACAGGCGCAGAAATCAAAACCGTTCTGGAAGAGGCGCTGGATTATGCGTTGCAGCCTGACGGGTCTGACGGTGCCTACCCCTATGCGGCCGGTCTGCGCTGGCATCTTGATATCAGCAAGCCGATGGGTGAGCGGTTGAGCGGCATGGAATTCAAGGGCCGTGACGATAACAGCTGGATGCCGCTTGGCATGAACACCAGCTATACGCTGGTGACCAACAACTATGTCGCTGGCGGACGTGACGGATATCTGAGTTTCAAGACGGTGAAAAATGACGGGCGTTATGTCGATACATATCTCGACTACGCACAGTCATTCGTTGACTATGTGGAAGAGCGCGGCACGATCACAAAACTGCCAGCATCCGAATATTCAACGCAGAGTATCACACGATAACATTCTGATGGCAGGAGGGTGCGGCGCGCTGCATTCTCCTGCTATATTAGTTTTTGCCATAAATCTGTCATATTCTTTCCAGCATCATAGCAACTGGGGCCATCTTGAGACTCTGGCACATGTCCGGATCTCGATGACCTCTTGCCTTGAATATTTCGACTCACTGAAGACACTTGATTATTTCAAAGAGGAGAATGCTATGTTCGTTTCACGCAGAATTATGTCCCCATCAGTTGGCAAGACTGCGCTTGCACATGAACGTGTCAAGCGGGCCGCAAGTATTATCGGCCGACATTCACATGGTACCCGGTTGTTGAAGGTTGTCGCTGGCGAAGGTGTCGGTGATGTGCATCTCTACAGCATGTATGAATCCATGGCGCATGCCGGCCGGGCAAGCATGGCGATGGCCGAAGACAGTGATATGCAGGCCCTGATGGCTGAACGCGAAGCAGATCCGGCAGGACATGTTCACGGGCCGGAACTTATGCGAATGCTGCACGGTGCGCCAGATGCCGCCAATAAGGCCAGCATGCAGCGGGTATATGAAATCAGCCGCAAGAATATACCGGCAGCGATGGGCCTGATGGCGGAATTGCAGGAAATCACCAAGGACGAGGCGGTAAACATAATAGCGGCTGTGCCTGTCATTGCCGAAAAAATGGATGTGTTGTCAATCTCATACGGGTTTGCCGATATGGAGGCACTTGGAGACGCGACTGACCGCGTAGGCCTGTCTGAGGCGTTTCAAGATGTGGTCAATCGTGCAAGCGAGCTTGGCCGCCTGTTTGAATCAAGGGCAATGACTGATATCGGGTAATCGTCGCCCCGATAAGCGGACATAAATAGGCGCGCCCGGCGGGGAGTTCAAACCCCGGGCCCGCACCGAACTGGCATGTTGCGGCCGCGGTAAGGATTGTGCATCTACAGCACAACAAGCCTGGCCACCAACACCATTCCCCCATCCCGTCATGTGTGGCAGATTGATTCAGACATTTTGCAAAGCGTGCGAGGGTTTGTGATGTACAGAGCGATATCGGTACCATCGTGAATAATATCCTTTATTCTTTACTCGCGTTCGCCTGGTTCTTTGCAGCCGTTTTCCTTGGCGCCATTCTCATCTTCTCTGCTTTGGGTAACGCCTCATCGATTTCAACGATGTTGGAGTTTCTGGGGGTATGCCTGTTTGTCAATCTGGGCATGATAGCGATTTGGCTTGGCTGGTGGGTTAAAAGAGTTGCAACGGGCAGAAGAGGGCTGGTCTTCGGCTGGACCAGGGAGCAACTCTTCATCAAGCCGATCAGGCCTGAGGCAAAGATAAACAGCTTTCGCCATCAGGCAGTTTACTTGCTTGGCTTTCTTTCGATCATTGTTGTGCTGATTTACTTGAACATGGCGACGTAAGTGTTTGCTATCCAGCCAGGCACATTTGCCAAGCCAGGCTTTGGAACCCCCTCCCCAAAGCCATCAACCACTTGCTCAGGGCTTTACTTGCTGCCTTGGTTTTGCAGTTCAAAATGGTAATTATGCTTGTCATCAAAGTTCGAAAAGGGGAATTCCACCTATGTCTAAGTCTGTAATAACAAGTTACACACTCATGGATTTTTTGTCTGAGGCTGACATGATTGCTTTTCTGTCTTTTGCCGAAAAAAACATGCAAAAACACGCCGATAACCTGAGAGCAAATGGAATGACAAAGTTCTATATCTCACGCGTTTTCAACAAAGGTGACAAATTCACGATTGGAAACTGGCTGGAATATAAGGATCAGGATTCTTACCTGGTCTGCGACAAAATTTGGCAAGCATTCCTAAGCGAAAGTGATAACGCCAACAAGTTCAATTTCATTTCAAAAGTCGTTCCGTATCGCGGCATTGTTCAATACGATTTCAGCTAGAATGTGCCGCTGAAAGCGTTACTTCTTTTTATCCGATGCGCGCGCATTGTCTGGTTTATGGTGGAACGCACAATAGCCAAGACATGCTTCACTGTGCTGGTTTTACATACAACTGTGCTGGTTTTACATACATTTGTGTGGCGCGTTGGGTGCCGTGTCGCGATTGTGGCGTGCAGGTAGATGAACCATTTGCGATGGCAGCAAGGCAGGTGGCGCGCGGGACTATGTTTTGACCATGCAGCTAACCGCTGGTTGCTGGTCGATACAGACGGTCACGTCATCCCCATCTTTTGCCGGGTACAGGCCTAACGCCGTACCAGCCAGAACGATATCGCCCGGCGACAGTGTGGTCTGCCTGTCTTCGAGGTTCTGTTTGAGCCACATCAGCGATGCATCTGGTCCGGCATCATTAGGCCAGAGGCCGGCACTACCGACTTCAGACCCGTTAATGCGCAAGCTTAGCACGCCATCAACATGGATATGTTTTGGAGATTGTTGCCATGCATTATCCGGCAGAACGATTCCGGCATTGATACCGTTGTTTGCGATCAGTTCAGATAATGTCTTTCGGTCTGCCCGAAATACGAAGTTGTGCAATTCGATGACCGGGAAGGCGGCTTCAATGGCGCCGTCATCGCCAATCCTGAGCGCCATTTCGCCTTCAATGGCCAACTGGCAGAACGCATCCGGATCTAGCCGCGCCCCGTTTCTGCGGGCTTCATCTTCGAATAATGTGCCCCTGATGGGACCATCCATCCCAAATTGCGCCCTCGTTCCCGGGCCAGTGCAACCAACCTTGTAGCCAATGACCCGTTCGCCAGAGGCAACCCGCAGTGCGGTCACGGCATCCTGCAATTCATATGCAGTGGCAATGTCGATACTAAAACCCGGATCCTCAAAACAGGTGCCCGGATTGTTCGACCGATAGTCCTGAATTTGGGCAGCTGCCAGCTTGGCGATGTCATGAGGTGGGTCATTCAGGTGCATGGCGATGATGCTATCAGTCCGACTGATGTTTGACACCAACCCAATGCAGCTATGTGTAGGTAATGGGGTCATTGTACTTTTCCATAAATACAAAAAAGGCCGTTATCTCGCTTTCGGTTGGAAAGTCAGTCAGCGTAATGCCGGTAATCACACCTGCTACTAACGCAACTGCCTTAACAATCCTAATTGCCAGCACACACAACTATTATCACTTGCCTGCCCAATGCATGGGCCATGGGGGCGTGTGCGTATCATGTTGTCGGGGTGTAACACGAATTGGGATGTAGAGTGGCTTGACTGGAACAATCACACATGATTTGACGTGGCTGGATACTGGCATCGACCCGGCGAACATATTCAAGGATACAGATTGTGACCGTCACCGATATTGACATCCTTAAGACCGCAATAGATTGGGCGAAGGCAGAAATGTTTTCGGCCATGTTCTTTACCATCTTCGGCCTTCTTTTTTTGATTGCCAGCGTTGGCTTCTGGCATTTTGGCAAAACAGCGATGGCGAAGGCCTATGTCATCCCTCTGCTGGTGGCCGGCGGCCTGCTTGTGGTGATCGGTGTCGGCCTGATTATTTCGAACCAGATGCGACTGGCTGCGTTTCCCGGTGCCTTTGGTGCCGATGCGGCGGCATTTGTTGCCGCAGAGATCGACCGCGCCGAACAGACAATCGCCAGCTACCAAAATGTTGTCTTCAAGGCCATTCCGGTCATCATCATGATTTGTGCCGCGCTTGTGCTGTTCCTGAAATCTCCGGTCTGGCAGGCAAGCGTGATTGTTGTTGTGGCCATGATGGCCGTGATCATGCTGGTCGATACGAACGCCAGCGTGCGGCTTGAAAACTACCGGGACCAGTTGCTTCTGGCAGAAACGCAGAAGTGAGACCGGCCACAGCGTCATCGTCGCTGACAAAGGCTTCCTGACAGGGCATCGGCGGCAAACTGTGCCTGACTTACCGCTCTCCCTTCGTGCCATGATGCAAGCCGTCGAAAGTGAAAGGCCTGTCACCGGCATGTCCTCTACAGGCGTTGGCAATGGCTGCACTTCTTTGGGCACACGCCCGGAGAAGTAGTAAAAGCCACGTTTCTGGTAAATATACATGCTGAAATGGTCTACCATATGGTCTACCCACACCTTCATCGAAACAACAACAATGCATCGATTACA